>Ga0214207_1000262_pt1 | contig 16657 bp, 19 predicted proteins | sample TroBogEpilimnion_6_FD_153045 | JGI IMG/M metagenome (GOLD analysis project Ga0214207, IMG submission 153045) | Freshwater microbial communities from Trout Bog Lake, WI - 13JUL2009 epilimnion | ecosystem: Environmental > Aquatic > Freshwater > Lake > Epilimnion/Euphotic zone | place: Trout Bog... | reverse complement strand
ACAGATGCTCGGAAATCGCAAATTTCGCAACTCGCTATTCCATGATGAAATCATCATTTTAAGGGGTTGGCACCAAAACCCCGGAACAAAGTATTATGACACGTGCTTAATACAAATGTTCCTTGCTCCATGGAAGTCTCTATCAAGGGTATATCCACAAGAACATGAATACACCTTTGCACCTCCAACGTCATTAAGTTGTCCACAACTACCGCAAGTTTTCGTAGTGTATTCTTCTCCTACAAGAACAAGATTCCTTTGCTTGGTTTTCGCAAAGTAGATTAATTTGTTCCTAAACTCGCAGTGTGAAAGTTGCAACATAGACCTAACAGTTTTCTTTGATATTACTCTACCAGGTGTTTTCTCCACCATTTCACTGACCATGAACTTGGGTAGAAAGATTGTGTCAAAGCCATCACAAAGAAACCTACAAACCTGCCAATGCATGTCTGATATTCTATTCTTACATTTATCTCGCAACTTATAAAGCCGCATCCTTATGTTGCGCTTTGTTTTCCAATTTGGTGATCTTGCTCTTACTGATTCAAGCTTATCTATTTTTTCTAAGATAGGTTTTATAAAATTGTCTGAATATTGATCTCCAAGCTTTCCACATATACCATCAGGGCTGTAAAATGTCTGAAATGTTCGAACTCCTGGATCCAAAAATACACTTTTGTACGGAGCGCTTTCAAGCATGGATTGCTCTTTTGCTTTCTTTTCATCTCGTGGAATGCATAGATACCATTTCCCTGGCTTGACCCTCAAGCAGGTTACGGTCTTTTCTGCATTTTCTTCTATCTTTTGGATGTCTCTTTTCCGCATCCGAAACTTTTTCTTAGTTCTTGAAGTAAATATTGTTCTCTTTGACAGATTCAAAGCCTTCTTGTTAACTTGAAAAATCTCTGTCACGGCTTTTTTCTTCTTATATTGAACATCAAAATCTTTATTCTGGCGATTCTTTATCAGAGCAAAATTTGAAGAGTACGCTGCAAGCACTTGGTCGATTGCTAGTTGTCTCGTATCATAAGGAATTTCCTTTTGCCACATAATTTCTTCTGTTAAATTTTTATCAGACGTAATAATATTGTCCCTGATACTAGTTCGTTTCAAGAAACTATAGTTGATATTGTAGCCATTGTCTTCTTGATGATTCTTACAAAAATGTGTATCTTCGAGTTTTTCTTTGCAACATTGTGTCCCTTTGTTCTTGCGAGTTCTCGTTGATATCGTGATGTTACGAAGGTGTTGGCTTGATTGAACAACACACATATTTTACACAGATGACCTGAACGGATACTTACAATGCATGTACGATGGTTCTTCGTCAAAACAACTTACTTAGATGCATTCACAAAACCACTGCTAAACTTTTTGATATTCAAATTGAAACTCTCCAAATTCTCATAGAATTTACTAATGATATTCTCACGTGTTTCAATCGATGACTGCATTTCAGAAACAATGTTCTTCAAATACTCTATCTCCATGTTCTTTTTGTCAATGGTGTCCTTCATCTCAATTACCTTCTTAATGGCATCCTCTCTCTCAACTTCAACACTCTTCATTGCAGTTGTTGCCGTGAAAATTTCGCGATTTGCCTTTTGGATGATGGTATTCAATTGCGAAATCTCATCGGTCTTCTCCTTATTCTCGTTTATGACCTGTTGTATTTTCTTATCTTGCACATCCTTGGAATGAATACGTGAAACAATTGCAGGTGGGGGAATTGACATCCAGTAATACCCACCATGAGTCACCACATTGCCACAATCATCCACACGAATACAACGATCCAAGAAAGGTCTTATGACCATTTGGTAGCTTCCTCCCTTTACCCACTTTTCCTTCTTATCAGACCCATTCGGCATATTTTCAACCATCTTGCGTCCAGCATCCGTAATGTTGTATTGCTCCACAATACGTCCAAACTCGTTCACCTTCCACACGACATGATTCTTACGATTGCGTTGCGTTTTGGTTCTGTTGGCCATGTTGGTGGAGTGGATAGGATTGCGATTGATAATGTTACGCGAACAACTCTTCATATAGATGGAAATGATAATTTAACGCAATGACGATGTTTTTGGGAAAAATGGAAATTATAAAATGAATATTCAAAAATTAAAAAATTAGAAAACGATTCTTTTTTCCTAATATCAATCAATCAAGCACAAAACCCATTGAAACAATCATAAAGTCATAAACATCATGATCCACTTGTGGATTTTCCCATTTTTAGGGATTAGGTTTTGAAATCGGAGAGCTTGTATGAAGTGTAAAGTTTGGAGAAGATGTTGTATATAAACATTATTTTATCTCTTTTTACAATATGGATGACGCTTTCTTTTACGAAAAGCTCAAGACGAAAATCATAAATCAAAATACAAGCCTGAACTATTCTCAAAGATTAAATGCACTATTGAATAATGTGAAAGATTTCTTAGATGAAACAAAACAAAACATTCCTCATAAGTTAATGCTTCATATATTGACACACCCTTCTAAATATAAACCTATAATTGAAAAGAAATACAAAAATGTAGAACTAACAATAAAAAATATACTTACTTTGATTCTATCAATTTTCAAACATGCCGATCTTAAATGCAAATATGAAAAATCATACAAAAAGTGGAAAGAGTTTCATGCAGAATATTTGCACAAAGAAAATGAGAGGTACAACAAGAATCTGCCAACAGCTGTTCAAAAAGAAAATTATGTTTCATTTGAAGAAATCGAGAAAGTTTTCAAAAATATTAAAGATCCACATTCTACGATGAAAACATCACTTCAGTATTGTCTTATTGCTATGTATATGAAAATTCGTCCAAAACGTTCCGACTTTGGAAATATTAGAATTTTTAAAACTGATCCTGGAAAAGCAGATATCAACTATTTGGTATTGAGTGCAAAAAAGAAAGATTGCTTTTTCGTTTTCAATCACCTCAATAAAGTAAGTGTTAAAGAATCCATAATAGAGCCTGTAAACCTTTCCTTGAAAACTATATTCTTAGAATCATTGGATAAATATCCCCGAAAACATATATTCGTTGGCCAAGACGAAAAACCTTTCAAGACACCAAATGCATTTGGCAAGTTTGTAACACGTACATTTGAAACATATTTTGGAAAACGTGTTGGCACATCTATGATACGGCATATTTTTATCAATGAGAAAATTAATCTGAATGAGCTTAGTGGACAAGAAAAGGATGAATTTGCACAGGCAATGGGACATGATAGAAATCAACAGGAGAAATACAAATTGTTGTTCAAATAAGTTTTGATTCTCATTTATATATTCGTAAATTCGGTGTAATCGGTGTAAGTAAAAAATAAAAAACTGAAAATACTACGTACTTTCAAAACTATGAAATGAAATATGGAGATTCTTTATTCCAAGTCAAGGTTGAATGCCGTGCGATGTATACAAACATATTACCGAAATCATCTTTCTTCAAAAATACCAATACCAAATTATTGTAAACATCAGACAATCGAAAGCGTCTGCAAAGAATCTGAGGGAAAAAATATAGAAATATTGGCTAAATTTGGTGACAGGGAGTACAAAATAAAGAATTGTAATATCATTGGTGATATGCTAGAATCTATATGCTTTCAGAAATTGAAAGAATCCATTGGCAATATTGAATATGGACCTAAACAATGTTCGCCAGATTTTTGGGTTGAAAACAGAGAATATGAATATGAACACAAGTGCTTTACCATTCACCCTGGATTTGACATTGCAAACTTCGAAAGCTACATTGATCAGCTCTGTAAGCCATATGGAGTTTACAGAAAAATATTCCGAACAAAGTATCTTGTTTTTGAATATATCATGAACGAAGAAAACATTAAAATTACCAAGTTTCATTCATTGAGTGTTTGGAATATCGTGGGATATAATGGAAAGTATCCTATATCATTACAGGCTAAACGTGGTATGTGGTACAATATTAGGCCTTCTTGTACAAAAGAATGGAACAATACCAACAAATCTCCTGATATGTTTATGAAAAATATTATTGAATGTATAAAACATTGTCCAAATAATATTCAAGACCGGGATGGCAAAATAAAAAACATATTGTATCAATACAGGCAACTAAAAATGAAATATTATTTTTAAGATTGCAGTTATAGTAGGTGGTGTTACCATATTTCCAAATAGATCATATTTATTTACATCTGATGGAACAATAAAATCTTCGGGAAATCCACAAAGTCTTTTGAGTTCTAAACATGTCAAACGTCTTATGTACTTATCATCAATCATGATAGCAAGCTTGCAACTGTCTGTGGCTGTTAGGGTTGGACTTACATCATTTGGATCCAGAATTTTACTAATTGGAAAACTCAGTTTCCCCTTGCAAATATTATAACCTTCATCAGCATCTTCTTTGTATTGACGCTTACCATTTACAAGATCTTTTGGTTTTTCTATAGCAAGATACTTTTTTTGTACAAGGTTTTCAAGCATTTGTTCAACGTTGTCGTGTGGGAAAAATGACTTAATTTCATTCAAGGTAAGTGGCATTCCATCCATCCACTTTATGCCCTTTTTTTCAGCCCAATGTTTTTTTCTTCTTTCTGTCATAAGTTTATTCATCAGTTCTTGCTCGTGTGTTGATATTACACCATGGTAATTTATATCCCATGAATGAATATTCTGTTCACCCCCTCGTTTGTCTTGAAGTCTTACACCATGAAGGCTCTTTTTATTATGCAAAGTGATTAGATTTTCAGATAAACTGTGGGGAATATCTGAATACTTGGCTTCATAATCAATGATATCTTTTACAAAGACTTTATCACATTTTGATAAACCATCAAGATTATGTTTTTTATAAAGATCCCCAATGATATACACTCTTTCACGATTTTGTGGTATTCCGAAATCAGCAGAGTTTATTTTTTTATAAGTAATTTGATATCCCAAATTTTCAAAAAGTTCCTCAATGCGCTTTATAACAGAACCATTCTCAAGAGTAATCAAATTAGAAACATTTTCGAGCAGTAGATACCTAGGTTTATATTTTTTACATATCTCAGCTATTTTGAAAATCATACCCCCTCTACTATCATCAAATCCTTTTTTACTACCTGCAGAGCTAAATGGTTGGCAAGGAAAACCAGCACACAACATATCAAACTCTGGAAGTTCTGTCAAGTTGTATATATCAGTTTTCCCCATTTCTTCTTGAAAATTAACATTATAGGTTTTTATAGCATCTTCTTTGATGTCCGCAGAAAATACACATTGGAATTGAATATGTGAGTTCGTTTGCTGAAAAGTGTTTATTGCAACACGAAATCCACCCATTCCACAACAAAGATCTATATACTTTATCATTACCTTAGTATTGAAGTCATAGTTTTTATATGATATTCAATTTTTTCAAATTTAATCAGATGTGAATTGTTCAAATAAAATTTGACACAATTATATAAAAGAAACCAGCTTTATTAAGTTACATACAAAATGGTTACTTTGGGTGAAACTCTTGTGTTGATGAAAAAGCCAGAAAGCAATGATAGACCGGAAAATATTAAAATCTTTGAGCGTGTATTTATTCATAATAACTTTACCCTTGAATCATTGTTGAAAGACTATCTACAATATATATATGATGACACGGAGAAATGGCTAAAAGATACCCTACCAGATTTTAAAACAGAAAAGGCTATTCGCAACCAAAAGACACCTATCAATAATATAATCAAGGGAACAAAATATCCAGCTCTTGCCAATTGTATCGATGACAATATTAGGAAAGAGCTTCCAAAGAGATTTACTGACATAGTCAATAGTCTTATAGAGGAGGGCAGGTTTACACAGAAAAGAAATAAAACAACGGCAGTTGAAACCGAGTCGGAAATTTCTGAAGAATCATATCCTGATGACCCCCTCGACCCTCAAAAAGATGAAATTATTGCAACATTAACAAAAGAGATGAACGAGCTTACATTGAAAAATAACGAGCTTAAATTGAAAAATAATAAGCTTCAAGAGGAAAAACGTGAAATCAAGAATCTTATGTTGTCTCTGCTTAACGCATACAAAAAAGATGTAAATAGTAGCCTTTCGGAGTTTGCAGAAGAAATTATACAAAAGTTTATTGGATAAATTTCCTGAATATTTCTTTTTTATTTGAGAATGTACGGAATTAGAAAAAATATTTACTTTTTTGAAGTAGGTTTAATATTTGTAAGTAATATGTCCATTCGGTCTCATATTCGTCCAATAAGCACATTGTTTACAAGTATAATAGTAGCCAGGTTTATGATAGTCTCCATCTGGTTGAGCCAAATACTCTTCATGACCACACATTCTCTGAAAGATTTTCGTTTCTTTTTCCAATAATTCTTCAAGATGACATAGATCGGATTTCATATTATCTATTGTTTGCTGCAAAGATTCAACCGTGTTCTTGTGCATCTCAAACGTATTGTCAGACATGCTTGACACTGTAATTTGTTGCAGTTCACACGTATTTTCAGACATTCTGGACATTGTTATTTGTGGCAGTCCAGACATTATGGATACTCTTATTTGTTGCTCTATTTATATCTCTTAATTCTGTTTACTTGTATCAAATTTTTTTGTACATGTTTTGACATATTTTATTTTCATGTTGTTCAATACTACATTATTCTCGCTCCTATATATTTGAGTTCCAATCAATTCTGCTTTGGGTGTTTCTTCTTCACTTGTTGTTCCGTATATTGTCTTTAGTTTTCTGTCTACATATTGTGATTCCATGAATATGCGTTCAATATCTGAAATTGACTGGTGATCAACATCCTCATTATACCTTTGGAATATATTATTTGTAAAGTCACATTGAAACCATTCATGTTCCATAATCTCGGGTATCGTTATCCGTTTGGAAGGATCAGTTGTGAGCATTCGCATTATAAGATCATGGCAAGCAGGAGTAATATTTCTTGAAAATGGGTTTATCTTGCCCATTCGTATGTTTTGGATAGTCTTTTTTATATTATATAATTCAGGATCAGGATCTTCAAATGGGTATTGCCCATTCAACAAGACAAAGAGTGTTACCCCGCATGACCAGACATCGGACAGTTCACCATCATATGGGGTATTTTGAAATACTTCGGGAGCCATGTAGGTTGGAGTTCCTACCCTACCTGCAACCATATTGTTGTCAGACATCATTTGCGTCGAAAGTCCAAAATCACATAATTGAATAGTTGTGTCATCTTTTATCAAGATGTTATCGAGTTTTATGTCTCTGTGGGCAACTCGATTGCCATGACAATGATGGACAGCTTGTATCAATTGCTGGAACACAATCCGCGCCTCCATTTCTGCCAGGGGGCCCTCATTCCGGACAAAGTTGTACAACTCTCCGCAAGGGGCATACTCCATCGAAATGCATAAATGTGTTTGTGTCAATAATACTTTATTGAATCCCACAATAAGTGGATGATTCATATTTCTCAAATTCTTTATTTCATTCAAGACATGTCCAGAGATTCGATAACCACGTTTTAAGAACTTTATGGCTTCGAACTTGTCGGTGTGCATATTTTCGAAAAGCAGCACATCGCCATATGCACCACTTCCGAGCTTTTCAACAAACCTGTAGCCGTCCATGACAAAGAATTCAGTATGACTTGTGATGAATACTTGAGTTGAAGAAATATGAAAAATTAGTTTGGAAACATTTTCAATTTTTTCAAAAATCAATTATTTTTAATAATTATTTTTTTATGAGTAGCCCTATATAAGACAACTCCCAATTTAGACATAAAATGACACCTATTGTAAAAGCCAGCATAGCCTGTACGACGGTAGGAGTGGGAACTGTTGGTTTTATCAGGGGGTACAGAAAAAGTAAATATAATTGCAAAGGATCAGAGAATTTAAATGCTAACCGAATTGCACTAGGACTTGCAAATTCGCTCATGTACATGAATCCGTTGTTGGTGCCTTTCACGCTACAAAAAGAATTTCAAAAGATAGAAATTAGTAGCAAAGGTCTGAGTCCCTTTGACTATCCCGCGGCATACGAAGAGTACTTTGGTATCAGAGACAACACCGATATACATGAAGCACGAGAGATATGTCTGTATATAGGCAAAAAAACAAAAGTAGTTGTGTATTTTGGAATAGCTCTGTGGATACTACGCAAGATGCAAGAATCCTAAATAGAATTGTAAGCATCATCCATTGAATATACATTCACATTATTCATAGGGATAAATCCATAATCTGTATACAACTCAAATGTCATATTAGAAAATCTTTCATTGCTAAAAACGTTGGATAAACCATCAATCCGCCCTTGAATACCATTGTAAATCCTGGGACGCGGTCGTTTTCGTGTAGGATAACGAATTTGCCATTCTAGTTGCAGAGCCTTTATTTTGGTAAATTCTGGATCAGTCGATGTAATTATTGCACCATACACCCAATTATTGTTTTTATTTCTGCTTGTTGCTTTTGCACCACCTGAAAGTTCCTTGTTGTGTTGTCGAATGCGTCGTGATAAATTGTTTGTATATCCGTTGTATGTTTGAACACTTGTGCCATCCGGTATGTACAAAATGTAACAAAAATGTCTTTCTCCCATTGATTTGACAACTGAAAAAAATATATAATAAATTCTCAAAATAATATTCCAAACAAAGATTTCAAAAAAGTTGAGATTGGCAGAAAGATTTCCCACTTGAAAATTAGATTGGCAAAAAGATTTCCCACATGTTGTCCTGAAAATTATTTCAAAGGGGACATGATGATTGCCAAACTGTGCGGCCCTTGTATTGGCTTGCTCTTGTCTTCCACTTCTAATTCTCCCTGAGAATTCCACCAAATTTGGATTCTTTGATTTGAAAATGTTGCCAGGGCCTTTTTTTCTTCATCAGATAGTGAAAATAAATTTGTATTTTGTGTGCTTTGCATCTTGAAAGAGTTCTTCGTACGTGTAATTGATTGAGGATATGCATTAACTAACATATTACCTCCCTCAAATTTTTTATTTTTATACTGGAAACTATTATTATTTTTGGATGGAAAAGATTCTATTAAATGTTTCGTTCCTTTATTCATTAATATTTGTTTTAAAATTGGATTATCCTCATTCAGTCCGGCCACCATGCATGACATGCCAAATGAAAACTGGTCGGATTTTTTAATTAAATATTCCAGACGTTGCTTATCATTATTTTCCATGAATTTCATGATAATTCTGATATATATGTTGTGATTGCTGTTGGATACAGCATCACTTTCAGTATATCCATTACTCTCAACTATCATTTTGAGTAAATTATTCCTCCTCTCGATAATTGAATTTGGCATGTTATTCCAAAACATTTGGACCATTGAAAATTCACTTGCTTTACACAAATCTATGTAGGACTTTCCTTCTTGAGGTTTATCAAAATATCTTACTACCATACTCAAGTAATAAAAGTAGAATGGGGAAACATAACATAATGTAACTATTGGCCTCAGTACATTGTATTGTGGATAGACCTTGCAAACATCATTATCATAAATGAAAACACCATCCATATCATGCAAAAATGGGTCACCAGTGTTTTTGTCATAAAGTATGTTTTCAAATTTGATATCTCCGTGAAGTACATGTGAAGCATTCAAAGTTTCTATTTTGTTATAAGTTGCATCAAGTATTCCATTGATGTTTTTTGTTAGTGCTTGATGGGGGAATAATGTTCCATTGTTTGAAGTATTATATATCCCAGAAATGTATTCGTTTAGAGTACCAGATAGTAGTTTCATTATGTAGCAATTTTCAAAAAGGAAATTACCTGCACCATCAGGTTTAAAACTCGTCAAATCGAATAAAGTTTGTTTGGAAAGTTTGCTTGGAAGCAATTCTATGTTTTGAATAAATTTTGTAGCTATATCCATATTGTTTTCTAAAAACACCTTGAGAGCATATCCACTTGCATGTTCATTTTCAAGGATATATACACAGCCATATGATCCACAATTATTATTGCCTAACTTTACCAATTTGTAGCTTATGTCAGGTGAAAATATAAATTCATCACTGCCACCTTTTTTTCGCAGACGAATATACATTTTTACTTGACTTTTAATCTTTCTTGGAACTCCAGGATTATTCATCAACTTTTCATAAAATGCTTGTGAAATGTTTTGTCTCTTTCTGACAATGTTTAAAAATCTTTGAACATCTCGTAATGTATCCATTTATTATACTATTCGAATATTTTATAGCGTATATCTCTATGTATCTATGTAATGAAATACACAAAAAGGGCCGCGCCTACGATACCGAGCGTAGCGAGAAGCATTGAGATATTTAGATTAGATATATTTATTTGTAAGATATAGTTTTTATTCTGAAATAGCCAAATCCACCCACATCAAATCCATTTCAGATGGAACCCAAGAAAAAGAACTCTCAATATCTTGTTGCTCATATTCTGTTTGTATGCCTACTTGCTCTGCATATTCTGTTTGTGTGCTCTTATCTGCTACTTGTTTATGTGAAGACAACCAACCACATCTTGAACAAAACATATCATTATTTCTGAAACTATATCTCCTTGGCCCATGACAACATGCACAATTTCTATACATTCTTATAGATGTATTTCACAAATTCTTTATATTCGGTTTATCAACATCTCATAAAAAATATGTGTATAAATTATAAATAATGGATTCTCGTGTTATAATTTGTTCAGATGGGTCTTTTACAATAAAACACAGTTCCAACGTTCTAACGTCAAAAAACGGAAATGTATCCGGTGGTGCAAAGAAGTCTAGATATTACATTTACAACAAACACAGATACACAAAAACATGTATGCATGACAAGAAAAAATGCATTTTCAGTAAAAAAGAAAATAAATATGTCCCTGTAAAAGAGTTAAAAGGAGGCTTTCTTGAGAATGGAAACAATGCTGGTACGTGCACATCAATGCCTCTGTCAGATGATATATTGAGGTTGATGAATGATGGTTTTTTTGAAGATAAGCAGACACAATTGAAAGATATTCTACCATTTTATATAGTGACTGCAAAATCCCTTCACGGAATTAGTTCAGGAAGTTCAATTCTGTTGTCCTTCATCACAAGTTTTATCCAGAAAATCCTTAATACACATGGCGAAATTGACATTGAGCTGTCATCTATCAATGGCGGTGAAGTATTCCATTTTGAAGAATATAACATACAAGAAACTGCTCAGAGCATGATTAATTTCTTGTCATCTGATCCAGATCTGGTTCATGTAAGCTACTATGCATCTGACAATGTCGTGAATTCGCAAAGGCTTGCATCATTTGTTTCATTCTTGGACTTCCAAAAAATTAAAAAAACAGTTGAAAAGTTCGAGACACAATTACAAGGGATGAAACAAAATGCAAAAACACTAAAGAATAATGCAAAGATGTGCAGTAGAAAAATGAAGATGGAAATTTGGAATGAACAAGTTGACAAAATTCAACCAAGCAAAATTTTCCTTATTTTGAAAGATGCAAGTGATAAGCTGAAAACTATCAAAACATATATTGATTCTGAAAATCGATCTAATACAAACCTTACAGATGTTGAATGTGCTCTGGATGGAGCAAAACATATATTAGATGAATTACGAAAAAGAATGGACAATCTCAAAGTAAAAATATACAGTAAGAACTCAAATGCAAAAATTAATGCTTACAGCAACGTTTATAGTTTGATAGAGTATCCAGATGATATGTTTGAACCCGATCTCGATGATAATTATTTATTTGCTAGCATGGGTTACGGCGATTAAAATTTCCAATGATAATATACTAATGTCGTTGTGCAAATACAAACATATATTCGGGAAACCAATGGAAGGATTTCATAGTTGGCGTATATTTGACATTGCTATATTGGATGTAATTGGTACAATTTTTATTGCATATTGTTTGAGTTTTGCTTTCAAACTATCATTCTTGAAAACAATTATTGTCTTGTTTATCATTGCTGAAATATTACATTGGCTCTTCTGTGTGGATACCACTATCATAAGGGTTTTGAAAAAGCTGTATTCCGTAAAAATACACATGGCAAAATACTTTATGATGATCTAATAATCATAAAGATCATCATCAAATTCTTCATCAAGCGGGTCTGGAATATAATCAAAATAATCGTCGTCTTCATAAGTCCACTCTTTATAAGCTCTTTTACTACATTCACTGTAATCATCAAAATCACCTCCATTCGCAATCGCATCATAATATAGTAATAAAGCTCTCAATTCACACGGATCTCCTGTGAATTTCCCATAGAGAGTGTTGCTATAATATTCTACATACATGGATGCTCTTTTTTTTACATTGTCCAATACTTCTTCAAGAATTGGTTGGAACTGTCTTTTATGTACACGTAGCATTATTTCATCTTCAAAGATATTTGTTGGAAGTGCTTGCTCAACAGCTTTTAAAAAGTCTGTCATTATTCTTGTATATCACAAATCAGTTACTTTATCATCATATTCAAATTTTTATGTACTAAGTAGAAAAAAGAACGCTAAGACTGGTTACAGTGGCTTGAGGGGTTTTTGAAAATCAAAAGTAACAATTGTGCTTACTCGTATATCTGAAATACTCTCGAGATAATCGATCATTGGAATATATATTTGAATATTCTGCACATCTTGCGGATGTGGAAAACCATATGCCTTGTATACATTTTGCTTACACACCGGAGAAACAAACATATTGGAGTCCCTAATTGCCCGGCGGGCGATACTCACATTCAAAGCTTGCATGGTCAATGTTGTTGCTATCTTATACTCTTATACACTTCAATTTTTTATAAGAATAAGAAAATGTCTGCCACACATTTCCCTATTTTTTATTTAATTACACAGAGAGAGACGCCACGTGGAGGCGAATGTCCGCCGGCAAAGCATCCAACGCTCCGAGGCGGTCGTCGTTGGGAATGTAAGACCCCAAATATTTGTTCAACCAGAAACTGGTCTTGGTGTAGCGCTGCAAGACCGCTTTTGTTTCTGCCAGATACCCAGGAACACAAGCCCAGCAATCTGTCAACATGAGCATGTGAGCCATCTCCAAGCACTCCAGAACTTGTTCCTTTGTGGTGTCATTGTAGTTCCTTGGCAGAGCCTCAATCTGATCAAGCGTCTTGGCGATGAGCTTGAGGGCTTTTTCTTTATCATCGCGCGCCACGATGGCGAAGAGACTCCGCACACGAATACCCACGAAGAACAAAGGAAACATAGCCAACTGAGCCATTGTCGGATATCGGAGAATTGTATAGGGACTGAGCGTGTTTGTATATTTGATTGGAATACAAATAGTCCTTTCAATTTTTTTGATCGTAGGGAATATTTTGAAAAAATTACAAAATAGAAATATACAATTTCCGATTTTTTTTATTTTATTTCATTTTGGAGAAAAATTTGATATACATGGTTATTTTGTTTTTCGTCAATAAAATCAAATCAAGAGTTTCCAATCAAATCAAATCGAGTCTTTCCAATGGATTATGTAGTAATGTTTTGCTTGTTTATCTTCCTGACTATGTCTGTCCCGGCGGAGCCGAGTTGTGAAATCATGGATGTCCATGCGGGATACAGTGCTTGTGGCACCGGGATGACGACTTTGCATGGCTTTGTCATTTCCCGCCCTATCACACCATGCCCCCTTTTCACTCCATTTGTCGAACTTAATATCCTTGGGCTGGCTACCACTGACATGGAGCTAGTCAGTTCGGCAAATGAGATGGAGGCTTGGCAGGTTGTTTTCCAACCACCTTATCAGTTTTCCTTCTTTAAATATTGCAATGTTTTCTGTCCAAGTAGAGACTTTGGATATGGCTACATGCTTTCAAACACAACTCACACATGTAATGTTTATGGTTCTTCGACCAACTTCACTTCGGTTTATGTTGAAATTACTGAGAAATACACAATTCCTGAAAGCACCTTGGCAAGCAGCCCCAGCCCATTGGTTGAAAGCAACTTGGCAAGCAGCCCCAGCCCATTGGTTGAAAGCACCTTGGCAAGCAGCCCCAGCCCATTGGTTGAAAGCACCCAAACAAACATCGCAAATGATAAATTCAAGGTAATCATTGGTATGATTGCAAGTGTAGCTGCTGTCGCTGGAATTAGTTTAAGTGTCATCATCAAGAAAAACAAATGTTGTACTAATATCGTATGTGGATGTGGAAACAACATGCACATTATCGATAATAGTACCCAACATCAAATAGAAAAGGTAAATGTCTGGCTGAAATTTATGAGATTTCTTTGTGGGCGAACAAGGTGTGATGAACTCCATCACCAAACAAACCCTATTTTTGTACATATTCCTCATCAAAATACAATTTTGAAACACACAAATCCATTGGCTACCATCACAATTTCCAATGATATGACGGCCCCGGAAACAATAGTCCATGTAACTTGTTCAAAGGCAAGGAGTGAAGCATCACTGAAGTAAATGATTGAAGAAAGTTCGCGTCCAAAATAATAATAAAATACCTGATAAAAATCAGTATTTTATTATTTTATCAAAACCATGTAAGATGTTTCGTAAGTTTACATTACAACCACAAAAAGAAGATCCACGAGACTATCAATTTGAAAACATTGTACCTTCTGATAAATTACCAATCCAGTTTAATTTACAATCGAAGATGCCTTCTGCACTTGACCAAGGACATCTTGGTTCATGTACAGCAAATGCCGCCAATGTGTATATGCAATACCTTTATTCACAGGCAGGCTTATCTGCTTTGTTTCCTTCAAGACTTTTTATTTATTACAACTCTCGTGTTTTTGTATCTAAACAGAGTCCACACGAAGATTGTGGTACAACATTACGGAATACATGTAAAGCTATTGCAACTTTCAACATATGTGATGAATCTAATTGGAATTATGACGTATACAAATTTAATGTACGTCCACCTCAAAATTTATACAATATTGCCAGACAAAACCCTAAAATTGAATATAGGGCTGTAAAACAAGACCTTGTCAGCATAAAATCTGCATTGTATCTCGGATATCCAATCATATTTGGATTGGCTATATTTACAACTTTTAAATCAGAGTTTGTATCCCACACTTGTCAAATTCCCACCCCACAAACGATATATGAGACTTGTTTCGGAGGACATTCGTTGTTATTAGTTGGATACGATGATGAATCTCAACAATTTACAGCAATGAATACTTGGGGTAGTAAATGGGGTGATTGTGGGTTTTGTAAGTTAAATTACGAATATGTATTGAATGAAAACCTAGCAGGAGACTTTTGGACAATGCAATTACTTTTGGACAAATAATAAAATTACACATCTACATTGTAGTCACAATCAATATAATTCCACCAATGAGTGCTTTCCAAAGTTTGAATGTAATTGTATTCACACCAGATGTATCCACTCTGAATAAACTTAGCGACGACCTATTATATGTTGTGTTTACACTATTTGTTGTAGTGTTTAGGGTAATATTAAATGGATCGACGAGGACAACCATTTCTTGCTCAATTGGAAATGTATCTGGTGGTGCTACAACATTTGTGGGTAATGTATCTATTGAAAATTGGAGTGAACTGTTTTGAATAAAGGGCAAGAATACAAACCTGTTTGTAGTGTCTGTCACGCTTATATCATCAATCTGATTTAAATTTGATACGATGTTCCTACACAAATTCCTAGAAATATTACTTGATGATGTTTGTGAGACAACTAGACAAAATTCTGAATTATCTATAATATTCTTAGAAATATTCAATGACATTGCATTATTTATTGTGAGACCCGAGAACATATTATTATGTAGGATGCTCTCTCGTATGTGTATCTCTGCCGAGTCAGGTGTGCTTTGAAGATCCATATTCACTCCACTTCCACCTTGTTGTTCCGGGAAATAATGACCATTGTCATTTATGGTATCGCTTAGAATTATAATATTGCTACAACTCTCAATTACATTAATACCATGACGTTTATTGTTTGAAATTCTAGAATTACGAATTTGCACATTGTCATAATTTGATACAATAATTCCATCCCAATTGTTATTTTCAATTACTGAATAGTCGATTACGACACCATCCTGACTACCGTCTTTTGTTTTATAAAGAGCAACTCCATATCCTACCCAATTCTTGACTGTCACATTGAAAAGGCTCACCTTGTCAGAACCTTTGACATATACACCATATTTTCCCATTGTTGTATCTGAGGTAACTACTTGATTTTCAGAGTTGCCATCCAAAGTGATAAATGAGAAATGTACATCTGATGTATCAGTGATACGAAACATTCCAGACTTTGTAGTATTCTCAGTCCACCATAATGATGAATTATCTGCGAGTTTCAAAACTGTTGTTTGCGCATTATATCCTTTTATTTCAATGGGTGACACGATTTCAATGGGCTTTGAAATTATATATGTACCTGGTTTCAAAAAGAGCACTCTGCTGTTTTGTGATGCATCGTCTACAGCTTTTTGAAATACTTTAGTTGAATCTGCTCCCACATCAACAACGTAATTTGAACTCGGTGAAAAACCTATTGTTATACTCCAACCAATTAAAAATGTTACACTTTTTTCATGACTTTTATTAATGGTAAAAGTTTATGTATTCAATTGATATTAGAAAATCA
>Ga0214207_1000258_pt1 | contig 16753 bp, 15 predicted proteins | sample TroBogEpilimnion_6_FD_153045 | JGI IMG/M metagenome (GOLD analysis project Ga0214207, IMG submission 153045) | Freshwater microbial communities from Trout Bog Lake, WI - 13JUL2009 epilimnion | ecosystem: Environmental > Aquatic > Freshwater > Lake > Epilimnion/Euphotic zone | place: Trout Bog... | reverse complement strand
ACCTCGCTGATTACGAGAAAAGCAGAAATGCAATTAAGTTGTATACGTCCAGTCAAGTGCCTGGCATTATCAGAGATGCCTTAGCCGAATTATTGGATATGCCAGGCAGTCAATTAAGCGTGGTCTCCCCTGATGTGGGCGGTGGTTTTGGGGGAAAAACTTCTCTCTATCCAGAGGAGATGATTGTTTGTGCTTTGGCAAAAAAAGTTCAGCGATCTATTAAATGGACGGGCGACCGTCTAGAGGATTTAATTTCTACTAGTCAAGCATTTGATGAGCGCATTCATGCTCGTTTGGCTGTAGATGCAGAAGGAAATATCTTAGGCTTAACTGCTGAAGTCATTAGTGACATTGGCGCCTATTCGATATATCCATGGACAGCAGGCATTGAGCCAGTACAAGTGATTAGTTTTATGCCGGGCCCTTATCGCGTCCCTGCATATCACGGAAGTGTGATTGCGGTATCTACCCCTAAGGCGCCTACTGGACCTTATCGAGGTGTGGGTAGGCCTACCTCAACTTTTGTGATGGAACGCTTAATGAATATGGCGGCAAAAAAGTTGGGCATGGATCCAATCAAATTGCGTCTGAAAAATATGGTGCGTCCTGAGGAGTTTCCTTACAAAACTCCTAGCGGTATCGTTTGGGATCGTTCTGCTTTTACAGAAGGCTTATCAGCTGCAAGCGAAGCTTTTTCTTATGATGAAAGACGCCAACACCAGGAAAAAGCTCGCGCTGAAGGTAAGTGGGTAGGTATTGGGATAGCCTCATATGCCGAACTATCAGGAATTGGCTCAAAAATTTCAGCATCACCTGGGATGCCAATTAATACTGGTACCGATACCTGCGTTATATCGCTTGATTCGACAGGTGCTATTACTGCGGCATTTGGTTGTGCGGCGCATGGCCAAGGACACGAAACTACTTTGGCTCAAGTGGTTGCAGATGAGCTGGGTGCAAAGATCGAAGATATTCGTGTCATTACCGGAGACAGCACTGCAGTTCCTCACGGAACTGGTAGCTATGCCAGTAGAACAGCTGTGTTAAGTAGCGGCGCTGGAATTTTGGCAGCTCAAGAATTAAAGAGTCGTATGGCTTCTATGGCCGCATACCTATTTAATACTTCGATTGATGATTTGCGTTTTATGAACAGCGCTATTGAACAATTGAGTGCGTCTAAAAGGATTGAGTTTTCTAAACTCGCCAAAACTGTCTATTCAGAAATGGGCAGAATTCCTGCAGAGCATCGATTGGAGTTAACAGTTACCAAAACATACGACCCAATTTTTGGAACAACCAGTAGTGCCACTCATATGGTTGAAGTGGAGATTGATCCAATTACATATAAAGTGGACATTAAGCGATATGTGATTGCAGAAGATTGCGGCCAGATGATTAACCCACTAATTGTGGATGGTCAAATACGTGGAGCAGTTGCACAGGGAATTGGAGCTGCGCTACTTGAAGAGGTTGTATACGATGAAGTCGGTCAAGTGCTTACAGCTAGTTTAGTAGATTATGCAATTCCTACTGCGCTCGACATACCTGATATCAAAATAGTTCATATGGATGTAAAAGCTCCCAATACGCTTGGAGGCTTTAGAGGCGTAGGCGAGGGTGGCACTATCGGTGCACCGGCGGCAATTGCAAATGCAGTTGCCGATGCGTTATCGAGTTTTGGATGTGAGGTAAATGAACTTCCTGCGACTCCAGAGCGGATATTCCAAATGATTAACAAGAATTAACAATAAATCTTCGATAGGACAACAGGGAAAATTATGAAGACAGATCTAACCGGCAGAGTTGCTCTTGTGACAGGTGGTGCACGTGATGTGGGACGCGAAATTTCGATTGCCTTAGCTGCTGATGGTGCTGCGGTAGTTGTTAATTACAACGGATCTAAGGAGCGCGCCGAAGCTGTCGTAAAAGAAATTAAAGATCGTGGTGGCAAAGCGATGGCAATTGGTTGTGATATTTCAAATATGGATGCCGTCAAGGCAATGGTTGCTAAAACGGTTGATGAGTTCGGTGGATTAAATATCCTGGTAAATAACGCCGGTTTGGTTTTTAGAAAACGTTTTATTGATTCCACCCCAGAGGAATGGCGCCAGCAAACCGATGTGTGCTTTTATGGAACTTTAAATTGCTGTCATGCTGCTTTGCCTTACTTAGAGAAGGGTAATGGAAGAATTATTTCAATCGTCGGAGATTCTTCTCGTGTAGGTGAGTCTGGTTTGGCGTTAGCTTCTGCAACCCGTGCAGGCAATGTAGCCTTAATGAAGTCCTTAGCTCGTGAGACTCGGTCTGGTATGACGGCCAATGCAATTGCATTAGGTCTAATTGAAACAGCCCACGATCCAGCATTTATTGAAGCAAATCGAGAGAAGCTAACAAAGTTCTACCCACTAAGAAGACTTGGAACCCCTGCAGACGTAGCTCCCATGGTTGTCCTTTTAGCATCTGATGCTGGTAGCTGGATTACTGGCCAGATCATCAGTATCAGCGGCGGATTTAGCATGACTTAATCCCGCTCGGGAAATTTGCAAGATTATCAATAAAGCGAAAAAAACATGAGTAACTTGACTTTGAAATTTGAAAAAGCCTACATCAACGGTAAATGGGTTGATGCGGATAGCAAGGCGACAATCAGTGTTGCCAATCCAGCTACTGGCGAGATTCTAGGTACTGTACCCAAGATGGGGGTTGCTGAAACTCGTAGGGCAATTGAGGATGCAAATAAGGCCTTACCAGCCTGGCGTGCAAAAACAGCAAAGGAGCGCGCCAAAGTACTGCGCAATTGGTTTGATCTGATTATGAAGAATCAAGAAGCTTTGGCACAATTGATGACTGCAGAGCAGGGAAAGCCGCTAGTAGAAAGTCGGGGTGAGATTGCCTATGCTGCCTCATTCATCGAATGGTTTGGTGAGGAGGCTAAACGAGTCTACGGGGAAACCATTCCGCCACATGGCTCTGATAAGCGTCTAGTTGTAATTAAGCAGCCAATAGGAGTGTGCGCAGCAATCACCCCTTGGAATTTCCCGGCGGCAATGATTACACGTAAGGTTGGACCTGCATTAGCGGCTGGATGCACTATCGTGCTGAAGCCTGCAAGTCAAACCCCATTTAGCGCCTTAGCGCTTTGTCACTTAGCTGAAGAGGCGGGTGTACCTGCGGGGGTATTTTCTTGCGTCACTGGATCTGCTAACGAAATTGGCGGTGAACTATCTTCTAATCCGATCGTTAAAAAGCTAAGCTTTACCGGCTCAACTGAGATTGGAAAGTTGCTCATGGCTCAATGTGCAACTACCGTTAAAAAGACATCAATGGAGCTTGGAGGTAATGCCCCATTTATCGTTTTTGATGATGCAGATTTAGATGAAGCAGTTAAAGGTGCCATCATTTCAAAATATCGAAATGCTGGTCAAACTTGTGTTTGCGCAAATAGAATTATGGTGCAAGACACTGTCTACGATGATTTTGTAGAGAAACTAGCTAAAGCCGTAAGCGCACTTAAGGTGGGTAACGGCGCTGAAGATGGAACAATCATTGGGCCATTAATTGATGACAAAGCTTTGGCTAAAGTAGAGGAGCACGTAAATGATGCAATTAGTAAGGGAGGCAAGCTTGTTATTGGAGGCAAACGCCACTCTCTAGGCAAATCTTTTTATGAGCCCACCGTAGTCTCAGGCGCAACTAAAGGCATGCTGGCCTTTAAAGAAGAAACTTTTGGCCCGCTAGCCCCAGTATTTAAGTTCTCAAGCGAAGCAGAAGCCATTGAAATGGCAAACGATACAGAGTTTGGTCTGGCTGCATATTTCTATGGCCAAAACATTAGCCGTATTTGGCGCGTTGCAGAGGCACTTGAGTATGGAATGGTTGGTATAAATGAAGGCCTAATTTCTACAGAGGTTGCACCCTTTGGAGGTGTAAAGGAGAGTGGGCTTGGTCGTGAAGGCTCTAAGCACGGTATAGAAGATTACTTAGAAATTAAGTATCTATGTATGGGTGGAATTAAGTCAGCTTAATATGCCTTTTTATGAGATTGACGGCATTAAGCCTGTCGTACACCCTAGCTCATTTGTACATCCAGAAGCAGTGGTCATTGGAGATGTACTAATTGGACCCAACTGCTACATTGCACCTTTTGCAGCGCTCCGAGGAGACTTTGGTCGAATTGTTCTTCAATCGGGAGTAAACATACAGGATTCATGCGTTCTTCATGGGTTTCCTGATACAGATACTTTGGTGGAAGAAGACGGACATATTGGTCATGCAGCAGTTTTGCACGGCTGTATTATTCGCAAAAATGTACTCATCGGAATGAATGCAGTCATTATGGATAATGCAGAAATTGGGGCGTCATCCATTGTGGCGGCATGTACTTTTGTAAAGGCCGGAATGATTGTGCCCTCGAAAGTCTTAGTAGGTGGCATCCCAGCAAAGGTAATGCGTGAATTAAGCGATTCGGAAATGGCGTGGAAGATGGAGGGTACAGATATGTATAAGTCTCTAGCGGTTAGAAGTTTAAATACTTTGAAGCTATGTATACCCTTGCAGGAAATTGAGCCCAATCGTAAAAAATTTGATTTACCACGTAATAAATCTCTAGATAAATTTAAAAACGATAAATAAACTAATTTTTTGGTTTCCTGACTTTATGCCACCCTGCGGGGTGGCTTTTTTTTAGGGCTGCTTTAACATTGCTGCAATCCCTGCTCTTGCAGTATTGCCGTCTTCGCCATTCTTAACGCCAGACACTCCAACAGCCCCAATCGTATGGCCATTCATTACGATATTGACACCACCTTCTAGCATCATGCTTATGTGGGGTGCGGATAGGAGAGCATGTCGTCCTCTATTAATCAGATCCTCATAGACTTGAGTATCTCGCTTGCCCATAGCAGCGGTTCGTGCTTTTTCTTGAGCGAAATAAGATGATGTGGGTTGACAGCCATCACGGCGAATCAGCCCAAGAAGATGGCCTCCATCATCGCAAACTGCTATGGCAACAAGATGACCTTTTTCAATGGCGTACTGATTAGCTGCATCCAAAATCTTTTGGACATGTTCTTGTGTTAAGTAAGGCTTGGTAGGCAGCACAATGAATTTAGGTTACAGGGGCTGGATTAAATAAAGAAATCGCATTGTGTAATTTCCATTGCTCGGCAAATGTTTTCTGACGACCGCTGGCAACCTCTAGCATCATATGAAACATTTCCCAGCCGATGTCTTCAATAGTTGCAGTACCATCTGCGATCTTACCCGCGTTGATATCCATTAAATCATTCCAGCGCTTGGCTAAGGCGGTACGTGTAGCTACCTTAATCACAGGAACTGCAGCCAATCCATAAGGCGTGCCGCGACCAGTAGTAAATACATGTAAGTTCATGCCTGCTGCTAACTGTAAAGTACCGCAAATGAAATCACTTGCTGGTGTAGCGGCAAAAATTAATCCTTTTTGTCTGACCTTATTGCCGGGAGCTAAAACGCCTGAAATTGGCGAGGTGCCAGATTTAATAATAGAGCCCATGGCTTTTTCAACAATATTGGATAGGCCGCCTTTTTTATTGCCTGGTGTTGTATTAGCACTTCTATCTACTTTGCCTCTTTTTAAATAAGCGTCATACCAAGCCATCTCATTAATCATGGCTTGAGCAACTTCTGGTGTTGTTGCGCGTGAGGTAAGCTGATCAATGCCATCACGTACTTCAGTTACTTCAGAGAACATCACAGTTGCACCAGCGCGCACTAAGAGGTCTGTGCAAAACCCAACCGCAGGATTGGCTGTTACCCCTGAGAAGGCATCGCTACCGCCACATTGGACTCCCACAACTAATTCGCTGGCAGGCACAGTCTCACGTTTGCGAGCATTCAGTCTTTCAAGATGCGATTGTGCAGTTTTCATGATGGAATCAATCATGGACATGAAGCCAACATGGACTTCATCCTGTAAGCAAACTACGTCTAATTCTTCAGATGTATTGCCACTGTTAATGGGGATGCTGCCAGGCGGAAGTAATCTTTGGGGTTGCAGCTTTTCACATCCCAGACTAACCACCATAACCTCACCACCAAAGTTAGGATTAAGACTAATGTTGCGTAGTGTGCGAATCGGAATATCTGCACCATCAGCATCAATTGCTACTCCGCAACCATAGGTATGTTCTATACCAATGACGTCATCCACATTAGGATACTTAGGTAGTAGCTCATTTTTAATTTTTTGTACTGCATAGTCAACGACGCCTGAGACACATTGAACAGTTGTGGTGATGGCTAATATATTTCTTGTGCCCACTGAGCCATCGGCATTTCGATAGCCCTCAAATGTGTAGCCTTCTAGCGGAGACATTGGTAATGGCTTTACTGTTGCGATTGGAAGATTGTCTAGCTCGCGAGCATCTGGCATTCTCAGAATCTGTTCGCTTACCCAACTTCCAGCTGCAATATCTTGAGCTGCATACCCAATCGGTATGCCATATCGAATCACGGGAGCATTTAAAGGGAGGTCAATCAAAGCAACTTTGTGCCCTTGCGGAACATGTTCGAGCAAAGTTAGTCCCGAAGAGAGTTTGGTCCCAGCGGGCAAGCCACCATCATTCGCAACAATAGCTACGTTATCGCGATGATTCATGCTGATTGTGAGGGGTATCATCACTAGATCCTATTGGTTGGCATGAAATACATTTTGTGAGATTATGGCTGCAATGATAGCGCTATCAAAATTAGCTTGCAAGTACCTACATGAGTGAAAACGAGATTAAACGCAGTCGCCGCAGTAGTGGAGCAATTACGCTTCATGACGTTGCTCGCCTGGCGGGCGTTTCTCCAATTACAGCTTCCAGAGCTATTAATAAGCCAGAACAGGTGTCACCTGAATTATTAAAGCGGGTCGAAGAGGCAGTGGCTCGAACGGGTTATGTCCCCAATAGAATGGCTGGAGGCTTGGCATCTTCTAGGAGCAAGCTGATTGCTGCAGTTGTACCTAGTACAGTGATTTCTGTATTCAATGAAACAATCGAGGCTCTTAACAACACTTTATTTGATGCTGGTTATCAATTAATGCTGGGTCAATCTGCATACTCATCAGCCCGCGAAGAATTGCTGCTGGATTCTGTAATAGGACGACGTCCTGATGGAATCTTTTTAACTGGAGTGATGCAGCCTGGAAAAGGACGAACACGTCTGATGGCGTCCGGTATTCCTGTTGTAGAAACCTGGGATTTGACGCTGACCCCTATAGACATGCTAATCGGCTTCTCCCATGCAGATATTGGCTTGGCAGTTGCCAAGTATCTTTTGGGCAAAGGAAAAAAGCAGTTCGCTATTATTCGGGCAGAAGATGAGCGTGCAGATCGAAGAACTGCAGCATTTATTACTGCCGTAGTTGAAACAGGACTACCAAAACCGTATGTTGTGAATGTAGGCGATCAACGCTCTATTCGAAGTGGTCGCGATGCAATGTCCCAGATTCTGAAAAACGCCCCACAAACAGATGCTATTTTTTGTAGCTCGGATTTACTTGCATTAGGTGTATTAACTGAGGCTAGAGCAAAGAAAATTGATGTTCCAAAGAAAATTGCCGTAATGGGATTTGGTGATGTCCCATTTGTTGCCGACATGCTTCCTTCTTTGACTACTGTTCGTATTAACGGTGGAAAAATTGGACAATTAGCTGCGCAATATCTAATGGATAGGGCGGAAGGCAAAGAAGTCTCAAGGCCCATCATAGATGTAGGCTTTTCGATTATTGAGCGCGATACAGCCTAGTTTTAAGTAAAAACCCTGACTTAAATGATTTGACAAGCTATATTGCTATCGCTAATATTTGTTCTTAATTGGTAGCGCTACCATTAGGTATCTTATTACTTATATAAAACGGAAGAAATTTATGTCCAATAAAAAAATTGCTCTCGTAACTGGTGCAGGAAGTGGAATCGGCAAAGCCGTCGCCAATGGCCTTCTAGAGGATGGTTTTACTGTCGTCTTAGCCGGTAGAAGGCTGGAGTTATTGGAGGAAGTGGCAAATCAAGCAAAAGAAAAAGGACAAGACGCGTTTCCAGTTTCGGTGGATGTGCGAGATGCAAGTAGCGTTGAAAATTTATTTAGCATTATTGAAAAGAAATATGGGCGTCTTGATATAGCTTTTAATAATGCTGGCGTCAATGCACCCGCAGTCACTATTGATGAACTTCCTTTGGAGAAGTGGCAGAACGCAATTGATACTAATGTGACTGGAGTATTTTTATGTGCACGGGCTGAGTTTGCTTTGATGAAAAAACAAAACCCCCAAGGTGGAAGAATTATTAATAATGGCTCAATTTCAGCCCATACTCCACGTCTTTACACAACCCCCTATACAGCAAGTAAACATGCAGTTACTGGGATCACAAAAGGGATTGCATTAGACGGAAGAAAGTTCAATATCGTTGCAAGCCAAATTGATATTGGTAATGCCTTAACAGAGTTATCTGCTCGGATGACTAAAGGTGTTCTTCAGGCTAACGGTGAGCTTGCACCAGAGCCAATGATGGATGTAAAGCATGTAGCAGATGCGGTACGTTATATCGCCGCATTGCCACTTACAGCAAACGTTCTCAATATGACAGTAATGGCAAGCGCAATGCCATTTGTCGGTCGTGGTTAAGGAAAAAAATGAAGCCTACAGTCTTGCAACTCAGCCCAATTCTGATTCCTTCGGTTAGCCAAAAACTCAATGAGCTTTACCAAGTTCATAAATATTTTGAAATCGATGATAAAGAAGCCTTTTTGCAAAAGCATGCAACAGATGTGCAAGGTGTAGTCAGTGGTGGACATACTGGTATTAGTAAGGCGTTGATGGAGAGGTTACCCAATCTCCAAGTTGTGGCTGTAAATGGTGTAGGTACTGATGCGGTTGATATGGCGTATGCCAAAAGTCGTGGGATTCATGTCACGGCAACTTTTGGTGCATTAACTGAGGATGTTGCTGATTTGGCTATTGGGCTTTTACTCGCGACTTGCCGCGGTATTTGTTCGGGTGATCAATTTGTACGTGAGGGTAATTGGGTAAAGTTTCCATCCCCAACTGCAATTCCCTTGTCACGCCGCTTTAGTGGTATGCGTGTAGGGATAGTTGGGATGGGACGTGTAGGGCGGGCGGTAGCAATACGTGCAGCTGCATTTGCTTGCCCTATTCAATATACCGATCTACAGAAAATGGACGATTTGGCGTATGAATTTGTGCCTGACTTAGTTGAGCTTGCGCGTCAAAGCGATGCTTTGATTCTATGTGCTGCAGCAGATAAGGCTGAAGGTATTGTGAATGCGCAAGTATTGGACGCATTAGGTAAGGATGGATTCCTTATTAATATTGCTCGAGGTAAGTTAGTAAACGAACCAGATTTAGTTGATGCGATTAAGGCTGGAAAAATTGCTGGCGCTGGCCTAGATGTTTTTGTAGACGAGCCAAACGTTCCAGAGGTCTTATTAAACAGTAATTCGGTAGTGATGCAAGCGCATCGAGCCAGTGCAACTTGGGAAACAAGGACTGCAATGGGAAATATGGTTTTAGATAGTCTCGCTCAAGGTATAGCAGGTAAGAGGCCTGAAATGAGTCTTACTACCTGAAGGAGTTGAGTGAAATGAGAATTAAATTTTTTCTTGCCCTGTTATTTATTTGTGGTTTTGCTCAAGCCCAGTCTTATCCCAGTAAGCCAATAACAATCATTATTGGTTCTACTCCCGGGAGTACCAGCGATGGATTGGCTCGAGCAATTGGCGCTGAAATTTCTAAAGAAACTGGACAGCCAGTGATTGTCGATAGTAAAGCAGGTGCTTTTGGTGGCATAGCTGCACAATATGTTGCAAATTCAAAGCCCGATGGCTATACCCTTTTTGTTACGACTAATACTACTCAAGCTGCTAATCCACATCTGATTAAGAAGCTTCCGTACGACCCCATCAAGGACTTTAGCCCAATTACTAAGCTAGTACAGGGTTACATGTTGTTGGTGACAAATCCTTCCTTAAAAGTGAACTCTGTAGGTGAATTAATAGCGCTTGCTAAAAAAGAGCCGGGTAAGTTAACTTTTGGTGCTGGCAGTTCTTCAGCTAGGGTTGCAGTTGAATTATTTGAAAGGATGTCTGGTACTCAGATGGTCTATGTACCATATAAATCTAACCCTTTAGCGGTGATGGATTTGGTGGGTGGGCAGGTCGATTTAATGATCGTAGATTTAACAACGAGTCTGCCACAAGTAAAAAATAATAAGTTAAATGCTTTGGGGGTTAGTAGCTTAAGTAAATCTCCGTTAGTACCGACATTGCCAACAATCGCTTCCGCTGGTGTTCCAGGCTATGAGTTTTCACATTGGAATGCTTTGTATGGTCCGGCAGGAATGGATGCAAATACAATCAAGCGGATCAATGAATTGTTTTTATCGGCAATGAAAAAACCAGCCGTGAAAAAATTTGTAGAAGAAAATGGTATGGAAGTCTCTGTTAGTACTCCTGATGCATTGTCTGTTTTTCAGAATGCAGAGTTAAAACGTTGGGGACAAATCATTAGAGATGCAGGTATACAGGCTGAGTGAAGAGTGCAGACAATTTAGATCAGCTAATTAATAATAAATAAAAAAATCGGAGGCACTAGTGTTTAAATATTTGAAGGCTAGTAATGTAATCGTAGCTTTATTGCTTTTATTCGCGGCATTATTAGCAAATGCACAAACAGGAGCCTTTCCTGATAGGCCGGTGACTATAGTAGTTCCATTCCCACCCGGTGGTGGAACAGATGCTGGTGCCCGCTTAATTGCACAGAAATTATCGACTCGCTGGGGACAGTCCGTCATCATAGATAACAAAGCTGGTGCATCCGGAATGGTTGGGTCTGAATTTGTATCTCGCGCTAAGCCTGACGGGTATACATTGTTAATTGGAAATATCGGCGTATTTTCGATTAATCCATCGCTTTATAAAAAAATGCCATACGATCCTGATAAAGCATTTACTCCAATCAGTATGATTGCAGAGTTACCTTATTTTTTATTGGTTACGCCAAGTATGAAAGTAAATAACGTGAAGGAATTCATTGCTTATGCAAAAACGAATCCTGGATCTGTTACTTATGCAAGCTCTGGAAGTGGAAGTGGTCCGCATCTAGCCGGTGAAATGTTTGAAAAAGCTGCCGCGATAGATATGATGCATATTCCATATAAAGGCGGCGGTCCTGCTGCTGCTGATGTGATGGCTGGGCATGTCAATATGTATTTTTCCACGGTCCTAGAATCCATAGGCTCGGTAAAGTCAGGTAAGTTAAAGGCTTTAGGCGCAAGTTCACTAGTGCGTTCCCCCGCCTTGCCAGAATTACCGACCATTGCTGAATCTGGAGTGGCTGGGTTTGATGCTGCCTCTTGGATAGGAATAGTTGCGCCTACTGGAACTTCTCCTGTACTAGTTGAAAAAATTGCTGCAGACATTAGGGCAGTAGTATTGGATCAAGATACGAAACAAACGCTGATTCAGCAAGGAGCTACGCCTATGCCACTATCACCAATTGCATTTAAATCGCGTATTGAAAGTGATAGAGTGCGTTATGCCAAAGTCATAAAAGATGGCAATGTTCAAGCTGAGTAAGGAGATAAAAATGTGGGCACTAAGATCAATTTGTAGTCTTTGCGGCTTACTATTCAGCATCATTGTGATGGCGCAGCCCTATCCTAATAGGGCTATTACTTTAATAGTCCCATTTCCACCGGGTGGTTCAACCGATCAAATGGCTAGAGCTATTGCTCCGAAGATGAAAGATGTGCTTGGCCAAAGCATCATTATTGATAATAAGCCTGGAGCTACAGGTACGGTTGGTGCTGGCTTTGTTAAGCGAGCAGCACCTGATGGTTATACCTTGTTAGTAACGTCTTTAGGGCCTTTAGTGATCGTACCCCATTTATTGAATAACGTACCCTACAACGCTGCAAGTGATTTTGATTACATCACTGTTGGTCTCCAATCCCCAAATGTTTTAGTAGTTCCAGAAAATTCTCCTTATAAAACGGTTGCCGATTTAATCGCTGCAGAGAAAGCAAATCCAGGAAAGCTTTCCTTTGGGTCATCGGGTAGCGGATCTTCTGATCACCTAGCTACTGAAATTTTCTGGCAACAAACGGGCACCAGTGGAATTCATGTTCCCTATAAGGGTGGTGGACCAGCGATTACAGATGCCATTGGCGGCCAACTAGATGCATTATTTGCAAATGTGAATTCAGTAATTCAGTTTATTCGAGCTGGTAAGTTGCGGGTCCTTGCGGTAGCGGGTACCAAGAGATCACCAGTATTGCCTAATGTGCCTACTTTTGGAGAGTTAGGTTACAAAGAGGTGGTTGCTTATGGTTGGCAAGCAGTTGTTGCCCCCAAAGGATTGCAGCCTGAGGTAAAAACGAAAATTTATAAGGCTGTTATTGCGGGTTTAAATGATCCACAAAATAAGAAAAACTTTTCTGAGTTGGGGTATGAAGTTGTAGCAAATACCCCTGAGCAATTTGTGCAATATCAAGCGCAAGAAAATCAGCGCTGGCAGAAATTGATTGAATCACGCAATATCACTGCTAATTAAAGCATTGATGAATAGAAGAGATTGAATGAGCTCACAAACTCCAACCATATTAGAGATGCAAGTGATACCTGTTGCTGGACAGGACAGCATGCTTCTCAATCTCAGTGGTGCTCACGGACCTTACTTCACCCGCAATATTGTGATTCTAAAAGATAGCTCAGGAAATATTGGGGTGGGAGAGGTACCGGGCGGTCAAAAAATTGAAGAGACTCTAAAGCAATCTTCCGATCTGATTATGGGTAGCGCGATTGGCACTTACAAATCGGTGTTGAATGCAGTACGTGATCGCTTTGCTAGTTTGGATGCTGGTGGTCGCGGTCTGCAGACCTTTGATCTGCGCACGACAGTCCATGTGGTAACTGCGATTGAGGCGGCCATGCTTGATTTATTGGGTCAGTATCTCAATGTGCCGGTCGCCGAGCTTTTGGGTGAGGGTCAACAGCGCGATGCTGTAGAGATGTTGGGTTACTTATTTTTTATTGGTGATAAAGCGAAAACAAGTCTTGACTACCGCTCAGAGCAAGAGAGTATGGATGCTTGGTTTAGGCTTCGTAATGAGCCGATCTTGAATACTGAGGCTTTAGTTCGTTCTGCCGAAGCTGCTTATGAAAAGTATGGGTTTAATGATTTCAAGCTCAAGGGTGGGGTGCTATCTGGAGAAGCTGAAGTCGAGGCAGTTACCGCTTTAGCTGAGCGATTTCCAAAGGCGCGAGTCACTTTAGATCCAAATGGTGGGTGGACACTCAAGGATGCGATTCGCTTGATGCGTGATATGCATGGAGTTCTGGCGTATGCCGAGGATCCGGTAGGAGCTGAAGGAGTGTTTTCAGGACGGGAGGTCATGGCAGAGTTTCGTCGCTCAACCGGCTTACCAACAGCAACCAATATGGTTGCTACGGATTGGCGAGAAATGCAGCATGCCATCGCACTGCAGTCAGTAGATATTCCGTTGGCTGATCCACACTTCTGGACAATGGCAGGTTCTGTAAGGGTTGCGCAGATGTGTCATGAATGGGGTCTTACTTGGGGTTCTCATTCGAATAATCACTTTGATATCTCGCTAGCTATGTTTACCCATGTTGCTGCAGCTGCCCCTGGAAAAATTACTGCAATTGATACACACTGGATTTGGCAAGATGGCCAACGCTTAACAAAAGAACCTCTGCAGATTCAAGGTGGCCACGTACAGGTGCCTAAGAAACCTGGCTTAGGAATTGAAATTGATATGGAAGCGATTGGCAAAGCTCATCAACTGTATAAAGAGAAAGCGCTGGGCGCCAGAGATGATGCTATTGCGATGCAATTTTTGATCCCAAATTGGAAATTCAATAACAAGCAACCTTGCTTGGTTCGCTGAACGCAAAATAGGTTACCTAGCAATACATTTAAGGATATAACTTGCAAGCCACAACTCTTCCCGCTGTATTAGCCCCAGTAATTAGTCCATTCAATGCTCAGGGTCGGATTGATGTACAAAAATTACTCAGGCAATGTCATTGGCTAAGAAGTAATGATGCTGGTGTAGCTATCTTTGGCACTAATTCAGAATCGAACTCAATTTCCTCGATTGAAAAGATGGACGTGCTTGAGAAATTAATAGCGGGTGGTTTGGATCCTAAGATAACAATGCCAGGCACTGGTGCCTGCTCGGTGGCAGAGACAGTATTCATGACATCTAGCGCAGTCAAAGCTGGCTGTGCTGGTGTATTGATGCTTCCACCCTTTTATTACAAAGATGTTTCCGATGATGGATTATTTGCGTATTTTGCGGAAGTCATAGAGCAGGTAGGTGATAGCAGGCTGCAAATTTATTTGTACAACATTCCTCCTATCACTAAGATTCCGATGGGTCTGGAATTGCTTGAAAGGCTTATTACTGCCTATCCAAATAGTATTGCTGGCATGAAAGATACCTCTGGCGATTGGTCTTACACTGAAGCTGTACTGAAGCAATTTAGCTCTAGAGGATTTCGGGTGTTTGCCGGCAATGAAATATTTCTTTTAAGAACGATGCGTGCCGGTGGCTATGGATGCATTTCATCAATGGTAAACATTGACCCTCGTCGCAATGCCTACCTAGCCGCACATTGGCAAGATAGTAATGCTGATCAACTTCAGGCCGAGCTTGACCAAGTGCGTGCTGCATTAGTGAAGTTTCCGACAGTACCAACAATGAAGGCGGTGATTGCGCATTTTAGTAAAGATCCTGATTGGGCTAGAGTGAGGCCTCCCCTTGTTTCATTGACAGCAGAACAAAAAAATCAAATGGCTCTAGAGCTAGAAAACATCAACTTTTCAATTTCAGGGTTATAAAAGATGTTAGTCAGAATTCTCAGTAAAGTTAAATATGTGCTTTGCTTTGCTGCATGCATTTTTACTATATGTGTAAATGCCCAAACCAATAGTGCATCCAGTTATCCAAATAAGCCAATACGCATCATCGTTCCCTTTCCTGCTGGTGGCACGTCAGATGTCCTGGCCCGCTTAATAGGTCAAAAGCTGGGAGATGATTGGGGTCAAACAGTAGTTGTTGAAAATAAACCAGGCGCTAGCGGTAATTTAGGCGCAGAAATTGTGGCGCATGCTTCACCTGATGGGTATACCTTAGTGATCATGGATGTTGGAACACTGAGCATTAGTCAGACTCTGTATCCAAATTTAACTTTCAACGTCTTAAAAGACTTTGCTCCAATCACTATGATTGCCTATTCTCCGCATTTATTGGTGGCGAGCAATAAGATGGTTTTTAATACTGTTCCTGAATTAATTACTTATGCAAAAAAGAATCCAGGTAAATTAAATTTTGCATCTGCAGCAGGCAGTGGTAGCGCCAATCATCTTGCTGGAGTTGCCTTTGCGAAACAAGCTGGTATTGATTGGGCCTACATTCCCTATAAAGGAGGCGCACAAGCCATTACGGATTTAGGAGCCGGTCAAGTTGATCTGACATTTAATGGAATGACTGCAACCTATCCTCATGTAAAGAGCGGTTTAATTAAGTTGATAGCAGTGTCCAGTTCAAAGCGCCTATCGGCCTTGCCAAATGCACCCACCGTCTCCGAAACTCTGCCAGGATTTCTAACGGGAAGCTGGCAAGGGCTTTTGGCTCCAGCTGGAACCCCAGCAGCAATTATTGACAAGCTCAATGTAGAAGTACTGAAAATCATGAAGATGCCTGAGGTGAAAGAGGCCTTAAAAACTGCGGGCGCTGATCCTACGCCGATGACTCCACAAGAATTTGCACGTTGGTTGCAGAATGAAGTCCAAAGCTCAGCCAAAGTAATTAAAGAAAATAATATAAAGCTAGATTAATTAGCAAACTGCTTTCTTTAGTAGCGCTTAATTTCCTAATCGAAAGCGATATACTTAATTTTGAATATCTTGGAAGGAAAATATATATGTTGATCAATACAGTCTCACGGTATTTTTTCGTTTTAGTCCTTAGCTCTCTTGGTGCACTTAGCCTTTCTGCTCATGCCCAAAATGTACTTCCTGGTGGGTTTGTAAAAATGACGCCCAGTGAAATTGTTTGGAAGGATGGCGAGAATGGCATAAAAAATGTGATTCTTTTTGGGGATCCTAGTAAGCCGGGGCTATATATTGTTCGAAATATTTTCCCTGCTGGGGTAATGAGCACTCCTCATGCTCATGATCAGGATCGATGGGTTACTGTTATCAAAGGAACATGGAATTCTGGAATTGATTCAAGCTGGGATCCAAAAACGACGATTGCTATGCCCGAAGGTAGCATCATGTTTCACCCGGCCAATGCGGTACATTTTGACGGGTCTCTTAAAGAGCCGGTTGAAGTACAAATTATTGGCATGGGACCAGTCAAGACAACTTACGTCTATCCAGCTGAAGGAAAGTTTGGGAAACCTCGTAAATTAGACTAAGACTTGCATGGTTGCTAGATGACCTTATATTGCTGCCCTATCGTAACCAAGTATCGTTATCTGCTCGAATTGCCTACACCATATTAGGGATAGAATAATTTTCTTTACCATCAAGTTATGAATAGTCAAGTAGCCCATTAATCACGAGTAAGTGAGTATAAAAAACCACCTTCGGGTGGTTTTTTATTTTGTGCACTGCACTAAGTTTTCTTGTGAAGTAAAAATACTGCATGCTATTCTTACTGCAAATTAATACAACAAGGAG
>Ga0214207_1000256_pt1 | contig 16785 bp, 18 predicted proteins | sample TroBogEpilimnion_6_FD_153045 | JGI IMG/M metagenome (GOLD analysis project Ga0214207, IMG submission 153045) | Freshwater microbial communities from Trout Bog Lake, WI - 13JUL2009 epilimnion | ecosystem: Environmental > Aquatic > Freshwater > Lake > Epilimnion/Euphotic zone | place: Trout Bog... | reverse complement strand
GTTTGAATGCTTGCCATCATTTCAGTAACGGCTTTACATTTTTTGATATCGAAATCATTGATAACGTATATAGGGCGCAGTTCTTCTTGTTCATTTTTATTTTGTTCCATTTGTGTATTTTGGGACTGTTGTTGCCTAAACTGAGGTGGTCTATATTCTTCCTCCATTCTTAGATATGTACTTATACTTCATATAAATTTAAAATAATTTATCAAATTCAACATACCAATTACTTTTTTCATATTGAATTTGGTTTATTTTTATTTCAGAAATCATTCCAAAAAGATTTGTAATCTCATCTTTTGAAAACAAGTGATAATACCGACAAGCCGTTCTGTTTTTCCATGGAACCAGATAATCATTATTTCCAATACTACTCCATTTATTTATCGTTTTTTCAAGATTTTCTTGTTCGAGTGCCCAAACGGTCACAAACCCGCGCCCACCTATCTTTAGCACTCGTACAAGTTCCTGGATAAATTTCAGTCTATCGCATTCGTTGGTCAGATGATGTAAAACTGCAATCGAAATAATTCCATCCATACATCCAGATTTAAAAGGTAGATGTGTTCCATTGGCATTGATTACATCTCTCCCACTACATTTTGCAATTTCCAGTAAATTTTGTGATATGTCAGTGCCCATCATTATTAAATCTTTGCGGAAATTCAAATATTTTCCATTTCCAGAACCAATATCACCAACAACACTATATGGATTTAGTGATGAGAGAAAGTTCTTTACACATGGCCAACGAGCAAATCTGGTATGATGAAACTCAGTTGCGATTTCTTGATAGATATCATGAACATGTTTTTGTTCCATACTAGATTTTCAGAATGTAATTTTATATGTTTATAAATTTTTATTTTAGGGTCGGCCGACATACCTGAACATTCCTTTCAATGATAATATAAGGCAAAGTTTTGTATATAATAGAATATAATACAATGGATTATGCTTTAGGAGCTTTTGCTGGACTCTTGATTGGAGATGCGGCAGGAGCAACTCTAGAGTTTCATGGGCGGAGAATAACTGAGGACACAGCTAGAAGAGCAATGACAATGCCTGGGGGTGGAATGTTGAGTGTTGGGCCAGGGCAAATTACAGATGATGGTGAACTAGCACTAGCACTAGCAAGTGTTCTTGCGAAGAAAGATCCAAAGAATGGCTATCCTGAGGATGATGTTTATAAAGCATATCACAATTGGTACAAAAGTGTTCCATTTGATATGGGTGCAACATGCAAACTCGCATTTAAGAAATCTGTAAGTAAAATAAATCATTCCTTACCTAGGGTTCAATTTAGTCAGGCAAATGGAGCTCTTATGAGAATCCTTCCACTTGCAATATGGGCACATAATGAGGATTATGAAACGATTGCGAATCTTGCAATGAAAGATTCCTGTTTATCTCATCCAAATCAGGTTTGTCAAGATGCAAATGCAGTCTATTGTATTGCTATTGCGTACCTCATAAACAATCCCAAAGATTCACATGGATGTATCAATGTTGTGAAAACTTATATTGATAACAATATTACGTCATCTGTGAGAGAATGGTTTTATGAATCTATGAATGATATTCATCATGCACAAAATAATATTGGCCATGTAAAATGGGCATTTCTAATGGCTTTTTATCACCTCAAATGGTCATCTACATATGAGGATGCCATTTTTCAAACTCTCTCAAAAGGCGGTGACACTGATACGAATGCCGCAATCGTTGGTGGAATTATTGGAGCACTTCATGGAATAGAAGGAATTCCACAATATATGTATCAACCAGTCATGAATTTTGATTGTACTAGGCTACATACTGCCATGGGACAGACAAGACCTGAAATTTATAGGGCATCAAATTATAAATTTTTTGTAAAAACTGTATTTGCCAATATGGTTTAAGACTAATAGTGAGTTTATATATCATGTGTCTACAATGGTTGTGGAGAAATGTTTCTAAACGAAATGCGCCAAATGACGATATTCAAGAACCTTTGTACACACCTCCCACAATATCCGAATGTGAAAACATAGACAATGAGTTCATTAATAAAATAATAACAAGGGTTGTAAGTGAAACTCTTTTTGGTGAATAGTATATCATTATTTCTTTTCTATTACTAATGGATATCAAAGCCAAAATTACCATTGGTATATTGCTAATAATGTATGGTATTCTTAAGATTACCATTGGAATAGTTGCTTGTTTCATACCAGATTCAGAAAGGGAGAAGGTACAGCATATTCCTTTCATTAAACATTTTATCAGTGGAGACACTACACTTTCTGGAAAGATGTTTGATATTGCGTTGTTGGTTTTTGGTCTTTATACACTTATTCATGGACTATATATGATCAGGATACTGCCTCAAAGAGTAAAGGAAACTATTCTGACGAGAAAAATGCTATATTGGCTAAATGGTGGATTAGGTGTTATTTTGACAATATATTTCATATTGATTTTATACACAAATACACCATTGCCAAAAAATGAAGAATACACATCTAGATATATGACAGAAGGATTATGTTCTGGATTGACGTTTTTGATAACACTGCCTACATTGGTAATTTATCATGTAATAGTTGATAATGGATTGAAAAATGCTATCATGACTGAATCATTATTGTTGTTATTATGTCTGTTCTCCATTGGAGTTCTCGCTTACTTTATTTTAAGGACAGTTATCAAAGTAATAAAATCAAAGCATGAAGGTAAAACTACATTCACAGATATCGCATCAGTTATGATCATTCCACTAAATTCTTATACGTAAACCTTACATATGCTTTCGGAGGAAACTATCAATTATGTCATTATTTCCATATTTTTCTTTGATGACCCGAATAGGGTGGATGTCCATTTCGGCAATTATATCAGCTTCTAGTTTAGTCAAAATACTTGACACTGAACGTTTGTGCTTTCCAGAAATAGCGTTGATATTCATTGTTTCTTTCAACTCATTCACGAGTTGTTCGGTTTCTTGATTTGTCCATTCTTCATATTCACGTCCGTATTCTGGAACTGCCACTGCAGAAGTAAATGCTTGACTTATTTCATTACCAACATTCGTAATCACATCTATTGTCTGTTGGTTGATAGATATTGATGCTTTCACTCCCAGAAAATCAAAGTTGAAATCCATTGTCATATATAATATTGTTCTTTCTATTTATCTTTATATTTCAATTTTTAAAGATGAAAACAAAAAATTAAAAGTCATGATAAAAAATGTTTAATCCGATTTCGAAACAAATTTTGTCATTTTTGTACCACAAACAGTACAAGTACCTTGAAGCATATGTCTGCCATTCTTAGCTGTTTTTGTAGTAGCATCTTTCATTTCACATTTTGATTTGCATTTTACACAATAGCCTTCTTCGTTAGCCATCCTATTATACTATCACACAACAAATAAATTCATTAAATGTATATCTTTTTAGACTTGACAAGAATATATTTGCCTCCTCGCTGCCCAATGCGAACAACGTAAGAATGCCCTTTGTAAATTACGCGGTTCTTTGATCCTCCTGTTTGTTTATCTGTTGCAATTTTCTGTAAAGTTACCTGCCGCAAATCGTCTATTCTGTCTGATAATGTCCCTTCTTCAAGGGCTTTTTGAGCATTTGATGTTTTCAATATACCTTGAGGTCCTTGTGAAATTCTGATACGATCAATATAGTTATAACTTGGAACTATTTGGGGATTTTCTTCATGCTTGATTGAATTATTTGTATTTTGTTTACTGTTATTCGTTGTTTGCAAAAGATAAACAGAGAGCTTTTCAAAAACAGGTTGCAGTTTTGAGGATTTAAGTTCTTTGTTGAATAAACTTCGGTATACTTTTTTAAGCCACATTTCCCCATATTTGTATAAAGATGGCATTGCTTGCATTTTGAATCCTTTCGTAAAGTTAGCTAGTTTATCAACTAGTTTGTCAATTGTATAATATTTGTTAGCTGTTTCATATGGCAGGGGATCAGTTCCAAATATTATTCCAACTCCCCAAGTATCGTCATCATCATCATGAAACATATCATTATCACCAATTTCGAAAACGCTTTTTAAACTCCCGATAGCTTCGTTATCTTGGGATGGAATACTTATTTTCATAAATCCATTGGCAAGGTATAAGTTGATAATGTTGCCATTATGTTCGAAATTAAAAGACATTATATATTTTCTGTTTTCTCCAACACGAAGCAATGTAGTCCATGATTCTATGAGAATTTTGGAAATACGTTTCTGTTTAGTGACTTGTACATTGGAGGGTGAAAATGCTTCCATAAATAGCCTATTCAAGAACATGAGCCTTGTACGAGTATCATTATCCAATTTATCTGCAATTTCAACAATGACACCCTTTGGCAATTCAACTGCTGCTTCAACGGGATTTATGTTGGGACATGATTTGTAATACTTGTCAAAAATACCACCTCCTTTTTGTGAATTGTTCGTGTTTGAAATTGCAATATCACAAACCAGAATTTTCGCAAGTTCAATCATCTCTTCTGAAGAGAGTGCCATTTTATACTATATCAAGTAATTAAAATTTGATGATATTAATAATAATCATAAATAAAAGAAAATGGATTTAGCCATTATGATTATGTCAAGAGCACAAGAAATGCATGAAGATGAAATTCGATCAAAAGAAATGCACATGACATTTTCTTTCAATGTGATAGATCACGAAAACCATTATACAGAAATTAGAATTCGTAATAAAAAGAAATTTATCTACATGGGAACAGAATTTGATTTATCCAAAAAAGTATTTTATAGAATATTTCATCAAATAATGAAACGCCACATGGAAAATGACAGAGAGCCTATTCGCCAAATTTATATATCAATCAACACAGGTAAATCATACAAATTATTCAAAACTAAACTTTCAAAAAATTTCAACCCTGCTATATGTTATAGGGATTTGTACCAAAGTGATTTTGGAGACGTTAAAGATAATATAAAAGAATTTCGGAAAATGGTATGGAAATATGTCAAGAGTATGAAATGTGTATACCCTAAACATTTGAAGTCAAAATAAGATTTTACCCAATTTTTTGTAATATTGGGTAGTAACCATTACATTCACGGTTTTCTCGTACCGCTCTCGAAACTGTTGAATGATGAACATTAAGATATCGCGCTGCTTCATTTATACTTGCAAATTCATGTTTTGGGACATCATTTTGCATTAAGATTACTGCTTTTCCCTTGGCTTTGGCCATTCTTTCTCTACACATTTCAATATAGTTTTCGGGTTTTTCTTGTTTTATTTTTATTATTTTCTGCTCTGGTACGAGTCCTGTAGTAAATATGTTTTCAATTATAGTTTGTTCAACACTAGAGTATCTAAACAAATATTTGTTGATCCAAATATGTTTACATTCGTCCATATGAGATGTTAATGGATAGCAAGGTAACGTTTTATGTAAAGGAGGTCCTTCATCATTAGAAATAAACCCACCATCAATCAAAGCAGCCTCTGGTAGAATGTAAAAATGTTCTTTATCAGGAAGGTTTATCCAATAGAAATGATTATCATGTTTTTTATAAGGTTTGTGTCCTGATAAAAATACGAGATATCTATTGTTTTTTATTGTTTTATTTTTTCTTTGGTTGCTAGCAATTTTCTCCTGCACACGAAAATTATTCACTTTGAAGTCATAACATAATCCATCACGTTCTGGGTATTCAAACAATATGTTTCTGAAGGACTGTTCTCGAATTCTCCTATATTCTTGCTCACAACGTTGTTGTTCACTCACAGGAATATCAATGTATTCCAAGTTTTGAAGTTTGTAATGGGACGAACCATACGAAATTTTCAATATATTAGGCAATTCATTAAATTTCACCTCGTATTGAGAATATTTCGACTTTTTGTTCCCAATATGCAAAACCTCTAGATTGATCAATAAATCTCCAAATATAATCCAACTTCTCTTATCTGAGATACAAAAACATAGAACAATCATACCAGAATATTTATTTACTTTGTTAAAACAGTAATTATTACTATGCAGTTTAGTCGGGTGTTGTGTTACTTTCAATTGTATTGGAAGCCATAAATCCTCTAAACAATCTCTAGGTTTCACTGCAAAGTCTGCTCTTGTCCCTTCAACCATCTTTTTGACAACTAATTCATTTTTCAGTTTATCTCTCAAAACACAAAACCCTGTATATTCAACATCAAGGGTTGAGAGTTCACTCTTTGATAAATGACTTACACAACTTTTGCACATAACACCACAATTCTTTTGCTTAAAATTGTCATATTGTATAATGTTTTCATGTTTGCATTTTGATAATATTCTGTATTTGGATTTAGAATGTAGTTTTTGTTCTTTGAATTCATTTTCTGTTGTAAGCAAAACACATCCCTTTGACTCTATGAAATCTTTTACAGTATTGTATCTCAATTTGGCCATAATAATGTAAACATTATATGTTATATCATGTTTAAGTGGCTTAGCGCGTTTATCTCAATTCTAATTTAATTAGAATCAAAGCAAAAATAATGATAGATCGATGGAACAGCTGGGGTTCGAACCCAGGCGGACGTGAGTCCATGTGATACCCTAAATTTCTTGATATTCAAAATATATATGAAGATTTCCAAGAAATTTCTTAAGTCACCAATTGTATTCAATAAGGTTCGCAACACCTTACCCGTCACTTAAAGTAACTGCTATATTTCACAATATAGTTTGGACCATATCTTCACCTCTCAACTTTACTTGTAAGGGTGTCTACCGTTTCGGGAACCATCAGCTTGTTCCCTACTCCCCGAAGGGATGGCCTCTTGGCATTTAGTTGATATTTTTACCAACATTTAGCACAGGATTGTCTCAAATAGAAGTGAGAGTTTCCCTGTTTAGATAGATTTTTCATCTTGAGTTTCCTCAAGAGGGGGCACAAGTTTACCCCTTAGACCACTCGGGCACTGTTCCCGATCTACAAATAAAAATAATCAAATTCAATTAATATTTCTTTTTTCTTTCTTCCCTGTCTGAACTTCTATGCCTTCTTATCCTTATATAGTTTTCAATGCCCAAATGCGTAATTATATATTTAAGAACACAATTCACAAAAATTCACAATTTTACATTTTTTTCTTGGTAAACATGACAGTTTTTGTCTGTTGTTTATTTTTTCCAATATAATTCCGTGCTGAGGTATCTTGCATATTTTTCTTCTTGGATTTCAATTTGTCTGATTTGGTACCAACATCATTATTCTTTGCTGCAGTTTGCATCATGAGCAGGTGTAGAATAAGAGTTGCTTCCATTTGTTAAAGTGCTTGAAATTTCAGACAATTTTTATGTTTTTAAGTATATTTCAAAATTTCAATTTTTTTAAAAAAACTGAAAGTATCCTTGTCTTCTTTATATAAGGACGTTCGCTCAATGAATATTGATAGAGTTCAGCATGGCAAATGAATGTTGGATATGTTTTGAAGACTGCGATGAAGCCCCAATCTGCAAGTGCAAGACGATGGTTTGTCACAAACCATGTTTGGCAAAATGGCAGTCATCGAGTTGTAAAAATAAATGCGAAAGATGTCACGACGAGCTGATGGATTGGAGATATGTCAATTGCCCAAATTATGATGAATATGTATCAAATGTGAGATGCACAGTACCCATTGTGTATTCATCCGAGGAATATGAGTATTTTAGAATTACACCTAATACAACACTGGAGGATTTAATGAGGCAAGTCACGAGAGGAAGAAGGAAAATTCACCGTTTGGATTTCTACTGTAGACTTCCAAATCCAAAGAGAAATTTTATCTTTTATGATGAAAAAGGATTTGATAATTTCTTGTACTGTGCCAGAGTTTATTATGCCGATCATCTTTCAAAGAAAAACAGATTTAAACAGTGGCTTACACAAAAATGTATCATTCATGTGAGACCAGGATACTAGTGTTTCACACTTAAAGATTTTTTGCTATTTTGTGTTAATGATATCAAGATTTATTGGAGGAAGAACTATACAAAAAGCTATTGAAAGAATGTCCAATTCTATTTTTTATCCTATATATGATTACGCAAAAGAGTCTTCATCATCTCCACAAGATGTTTGGAAATATATGGAAAGGATAAAAAATGATGTAAAAGTTCCTGTTCAACCGAGTGCATTTGCTTTAAAGTATTCAAGTTTCAATGATGACATGTATATGAAACAGACCATTAAATATATGTTGCCACACGTTTCAATGTTGTTACTCGATGCCGAACATAATGAGCTCTATGAAAAAGAGCAAACGTTTTATGATGGTGTCATTGAAGAATTCAATGGGCGTGATATTAAGGTTTATAAAACATATCAAATGTACAGAAAGGACAGTTTGAATTGCCTCATAGAAGATATTAAGAAACACCACAATTTGGGTATAAAACTTGTAAGAGGTGCATATTATGAGAGGGACTCGAATAAAAATGTTTTATGTCAAAGCAAACAAGATACAGATAAACATTTTGATGATGCTGTAATTTACACCATGGGAAAAATGAAAGAAAAAAACTTGAAACTATTGATAGCAACACACAATAATGTCTCTATTAACGCGACACTCACATCAAGTAAATTCAGCATGAATAAAGAACGAATTTACTTTGCTCAATTACTCGGAATGAATGATAAGATCGGATATAATCTAGTATCAAACGGATGTAAAGTATATAAATATGTTCCATACGGAAATTTTAGCGACACATTACCATATTTGACAAGGAGATTGGTAGAGAATTACGATATTTTGAAATATGTATTGTAATGGAGATATAAGTAAAGTATGTGTAATTAGGTGTAGGATGGATATATATTCGTCATTGAATGAACACTTGCAAAACGAAATACACAAATGTTTAGAGAATGACAATAAAAACAATATGTCATATACAATTCACATTTATGATGATACACTTTTACATTTACATGTGTATATTTGGGACTTGTGGTGTAGAAAAGATGATGATGAATTTGAAACTTTATGCAATATAATACATAGTGGCTTGAATTTAAGAACGTTTTTACACTGTGAAAGGGAATATCTCCGTGGCGGACCTTTATTTCCTATTGAAGGATATATTTTAGAGAATATCATTGAATCTTTAGACCTGAAACGAAATAAATTGGTAATGGTATATACATTGAAATAAAAATAACAAAACAAATTTTTATTGTTTTTTTAACATTTTATGTTTTGTTTATCTTTTTTTGATGGTTTTAGATGATGAACATTGTGGCCCTGCCAGTTTTGAACATTGAATTCTGCTTGATGAGTGTACCACTTGGGTCATAATAATCAACATTGTCATTTCTCGGAAGGGACTGTTTGGGTTCTTGGTCATTACATTTGATATATCGGACAAGATTGGGGCAAAATTCCGCTCCACTGATAACTTGCCGAGATTGAAATTGAAGTCCGTGGAAACACGGTACCGAATTTTTCCATTCAGTCACTGTGCACTGAGGGACGCGTATTGCCCCTGCAATGGAGAGATAGCCGATGATGACAATTGAGGAAATAGTTACAGTATTCATGTTTGTGTATATGTAAAATAAATATATGCTTCTTATTTCAATTTTTCATAAATCATAATGAAATATAATAAAAAAATTTATATGGAAGGCTGAAGGTGCCTGCCAAAAATATTATTTTTGAAAAAAAAATTGAAACGTAAATTAAAATAAAACACACATTAAATTGGAACACACACTTAAAGATATGAACACGCAACCAACAAATATGGCTGTGAAGATTATCAAAATCATTGCATACTATTTGACTCTACTGAGTTTCATATATTTCGTCCTTGTAGGTGTGCCATTGTGGGACGGATTATTTTATGGTGGATATCAATATCTAAAGAGTCCTTCAGTATATGTTCCTTTCCCTATCATCTTGGTACTTGATGCATTGTTTACATTGATTCCTTTGCTTGTATATAGTCGCAAAATAGGAGAAGTGAAAGAGAGGCAAAGCAATACTGCATTGATCATTCCCTGCCACAAGGCAGAAAAGGTTCTCCCAAAAACTCTTCAATCAGCCTTGGAGATATTTGATGCCAAATCCGTATATGTTATTGATAATGGCAATGAAGAAAAGCCAAGTGACGGAACGCCAGCTATTTGTGCAGAACTTGGGGTCAATTACCTGTACGTGCCTTGTGGTAGCAAAATTGCTGCAATTTTCGTAGGAGCATGTATCACAAAAGACTACGAGTTTGTGGTACAAATAGATGATGATATTCAACTTGATAAAAATATGACATTTCCAACAAGCGAACAAACACACTGCATTGCTTATACTATTTCTGCCACAAATTTCAACGGAGACGAAAAATTAATCCATAAATTTCAAGATGTTGAATATAAAACAGTGGGTATTCTCAAGGCAGCAGAATCACGTTTTGGGTCTGCACAATTTGCCCACGGAGCGATATCTCTCTGGAGGCGTACAACTCTTCTCGAGGTCTTAGACAAGCATCCTCTTTATCCTATGAGTGAGGATTGGTTTCTTGGATATATCTGTAATTGTTCAGGGTATCCAATTGACACGTCAGACCGTGTTTTTATCAAGACTGACGTACCTAGTGTGTTCATGCTCAAGTCCAAGGATAGCAGATCTACTGGATATGGTGGAGTAACCTTGTATCGCCAGCGAGTTTTGCGATGGTATAGGTTGACATTTATTCAAGTATTCTACACACTTTATGCACTAATTTTCAATTGGAAGCTTCCCGTCAAACGGATTATATATTTGAAGTTGGTATGGACAGCGGGTATTGCTCGCTTGGCATTGGTTATGTTAAAGTATGGATTCCTTGCAATCAACATGATCATTGCACCAGTATTTGCAGGTTTCATGCTCATTGCCATTTATGGTTCCGTAGTGCTTGTCAATCTGGTTGTCAACTACAAACATCTACAAAAAGAAGAGAGATTTCCTGTATATATGTTCTTTATTCTGCCACTCTATAGGCTTTATGATTCAACATGTTTAATGCTAGGAATTTTCTGGAATGCACTGACATTTGTGCCGTTTGTAATTGCATCTTCTCATACACAACTAAAGAATAATGAATTATTGCAAAATGTAATCAAAGAATATATGGGACAGCATCCATAATATCATATAATGATCATGATTTAAAATAATGATTACATATACATATACATATACAAATTAAAACAAATGAGTCAAACACAAATTGTGCAAAGTGTCAAAATAGTTTTTTATTATTTGTTGCTCTTCGGTTTCATATATTTTGTTCTTATTGGAGTACCTCTTTGGGGTGGATTATTTTATGGCGGATTTCATTATTTGAAAGGATCTAATATATATATTCCGTTTCCAATCATATTTGTAATAGATGTTACATTTACTTTACTTCCATTGCTAATATATAGCCGTAAAATAGGAGAAGTGAAAGAGAGGCAAAATAACACTGCCTTGATCATTCCTTGCCACAAGGCAGAAAACGTTATCACCAAAACGCTTCAATCAGCTTTGGAAATATTTGATGCCAAGTCTATATATGTCATCGACAATGGTAATGAAGAAAAGGCAAGCGACGGAACATCGACTATTTGTGCAGAACTTGGGGTTAACTATGTGTATGTTCCTCAAGGCAGTAAAATTGCTGCAATTTATGTTGGAGCATGTATCACAAAAGACTATGAGTTTGTGGTACAAATAGATGATGATATTCAACTTGACAAAGATATGACGTTTCCGATAAGCGATCAAACACATTGCATTGCTTATACTATTTCTGCCACAAATTTTAACGGAGACGAAACATTAATCCACAAGTTTCAAGATGTTGAGTACAAGTATGCAGGAATTATTAAAGCTGCAGAATCACGCTTTGGTTCTGCACAATTTGCCCATGGAGCTGTATCATTGTGGAGACGCACAACATTATTGGAGTTGCTAAAGAAACACCCTCTTTATCCGATGAGTGAGGATTGGTTTCTTGGATACATCTGTAACTGTTCAGGATACCCAATAGATACGTCTGATCGTGTTTTTATCAAAACTGATGTACCTAGTGTGTTCATGCTTAAATCAATGGATAGCAGATCTACTGGATATGGTGGGGCAACTTTATTGAGACAGCGAGTTTTTCGTTGGTATCGTCTATCATTCATGCAACTTTTCTATATACTTTATTCACTTGTGTTCAACTGGAAACTTCCTTTTAAGAGAATTATGTATTTGAAATTTTCATGGGTAGTTCTTCTTGGGCGTTCTGCACTCGTGATGTTAAAATATGCATTCCTAACTATCAACTTTATGATCGCTCCAATATTTGCCTGTTATATGTTGGTTGCACTTTATGGATTTGCTGTACTCACCAATGTAATACTCAATTATAAACACTTGCGAAAAGAAGAAAGAATTCCTATATATATGATCTTTCTCGTACCATTTTATAGATTTTATGATTCTTCATGCTTGATGTTTGGTTTCTGTTGGAATGCTTTGGTATATGTGCCATTTGTAATTACATCTAAAACAATACCATTGGGGGAAAATGAAGTGTTGCAAACTGTCATCACAAAATATAACGAAGATAAATAATACAATTTTACATTTTATCTGATTTTTATCACACACAATAGATAGGTTCAAATGGGGTCGTACGCAGGTAGTCCAAAAGGCATCATTGCCAGAGCTTGATTGATATTTTATTATTTTACATTTTCTCTAAAGTGAATATAAATTAATATGGCACAAAATACGCCAAAGAAAAGTGTCAGGTTTGCTCTAAAAAATCAAGTAGCATACTTTACTGAAGAGGATTCAGAACTCGCCAATGATATTGCTGCATTGCGTCAAACACTATCTGCCATACTTCAGATGCACATCGGATTTGGAATACTTCAAAGTGTCAATAATTATAGTCGACGGGCGACAAATTCAACAAACATTTTTGAAATCTCTGAAAACACCAAAGATTTGATTATCTATCGCATAAGGCGTCTTACTAAAATAGACAAAGTATTGAAAAAAGCATATGAAGATTTAAATGAATTCTGGAATGATTACTTTTGGGAAATCTTACAAACACAAAAGGGCCGGTCGGTTTCAGAAGTTCTTGTTTCCAGATTCAACGAAATTGATGACGATGATATTGATATTTTCATCGTTGTATTGCTTGTAAGTTTAGATCCAACTTTGTCACTTCATTGTAAGAACCATTGCGGTGTTCTTTCCTCCGATGAATACCCACTTGCAACCAAAATTTGTAGAGATATAATGCAAGATCTTAAAAACTTGCTTCCAAATAAAAATAATGCTCGGGGGAAATCTTTTGTTGAAAAGTTTGACAAACACTTCTATTTTTGCTTCAAATGCTCTTTGATAGGCAAAAGTTATATGACAAATGTTGTGTAGACCTTTGATTTCTTATTTTTATAATCGTATTATGTCATTTAAGAGTATAGTACAGAAGTATCTAGATAAAATTAGAATTACGCTGGAGAAGAAAACGAAACGAAGAAATGAAAACGATTAAATTTCATACATTTTGAAAAAAGATAAATTAAAGCTGAAAAGTTCAGTGTTTCGCTGAACCTGTGAAAAATGGATCAGGACGCCCGAACCCCGATTCGAACGGGGGACCTTGTGGTAACCACATCCTTTTAAAAGGATCTAACAGCCACACGCTCTAACCTACTGAGCTACCCGGGCTTAAATAATCGATATTACGTTAGCCTTATATAGTTTTCATCGCAAATAAATACAACCAATTTTCCTTAAGTACCATCACATAAAAATAAGAATAATAAGAGTTTTGATAAAAAATCTACTTTGGCTTATAACTGGCAACATTTCCCCACTCATCAATCTGATGAGTTTGGCAGTTATAGAGGGCTGCTGTCTTTTTCATGGACTCGTTGAAATAACTCACCAATTGCTTCACTTCACCGATTGCATTCTCCCTCACACTCTTGAACATCAAATCCTGAGCACACGTAGTAAACATCTCAAACACCTGCCGACACTCTTCCTTAAGCATCCTGCGTTTCTCCCTCCTCTGAATCTTGATCTTAAAAGTGTCCTCATCAATTATGTTCTTCAGGTATTCCTTCCTCAAATTGTTGTTATCCACATTGTCACGTCTGATGTTCAAGATTACATACCTGATGTGATTGATCGTGCGATGCAAATTCATGAGAAAGTCAATGTCATTCCGAATATACTGAAGTGCGTTCCACGCGTCCCTGCATCTATACAAATCTGGTAAATTCTCACAGTTCCCAGGAACATCCCCTGGAACCCTTGGAGCCACACCACCGTTTGCTTGTCTCTGGAACTCGTAAAAGTGGGGGTTATGTATGACACCCTTTTCAATCGCGAGAGTTGTCCAACTAAATGCGGTGTGGCATTGTGTGCACCACATCTGATCACATCCAGAAATCTTAAAAATAGATGTACCGCAGGCTGGGCAATCCTTCGTCTCCTTTGCTAGCATCTTTGCCGTCTCAACGTCCTCTGGCTTGCATGTGTGCTCACTTCCCATTACAGCATGACACTTTTTGCACACGTGGGTGTCGCAAAGACCGCATGCCCATTCTTTGTTGAGGAAGCCACGGCACTCAGCGGTAGGACACTTTTTAACAGCCACAACTTCATCATCACGAAATTCCTTTGCGTTCCCTTTCAACTCCATTATCTCATTGGTCACATCTCGCATATCCTCAGTGAACTGTTTCCTATTCTCCTTCGGGACATCCTTCTTCTGCAACCTCATATTGCGAAGCATCTCAGAAAGACTGTTGATACGTTTTTCCTTCTCAATATCGAGTTGCGAAGCTGGCAGCAAACACTTTTCTCTCTCAAACAAGATAGTCTCCCTGTGTTCCTTGTATTCATTGGAAACAAAAGCCTTGGAAAACATGGTGGTCAGGGCCTCCCGGGTGTAGCCCCGCCGACAAGACATACAATGGGCGTCAATAGTGCCCCCCAAAATATATCGCTTCTGACACGCCTGACAACACTCCAAATCGCAAGATCCACATTGAACTGCCTTCCGATTTGTCTTATTAAATGTCTCACAACAGATGGAGCAGGTAGCCATTTTTAGGGTTTTTCATAGTTCCATTAACCTCATTGGTGTAATAACAAAATGGATAACAACTTTTTTCAAATTTTCCGGAAATAAGAGTGCCATCCAAAAAAAATCCGTTTTTTTACAAATGTCCCATGTTCCGTGAAATTGACGGTTGATGTTCCAAAACACTATCTCTTCTTGTATTTCTTTCCCACACCTCATAATCATCTAAAACATCAATTGGATTATATACAGGTTGGCGTGTTCTTCCAAAACAACAACATAAAAAATCAAACAAGTTCATTTTATTACAATTATCATGATTTCTTTATATTTTGACACGTGCCTATGATGTATCAAATCTAAATCCCGACGGCAAAACAAGCTCAAAATCAACTTTAAATTTCAGTTTGAATTCGAGTTCCTTTAGAGTCCTGTATTTCAAATAGTCATCGATATATAAAGTATTATCACTCAGATTTGCAATATCTGTTGCAAGAATAGTTTTAAAACTCCCTTTCATTTCTCTAAATATAGAATGTAGATTTTTAATTCCAGATGGCCCACCTATTATAAGAACAATTCCTGAGAAGTTCAAATTGTACTTTTCACACATTTCCATGAATTGTGGTGTCCATTTTTCTATTTTCTTTGCTGTATCCAATTTTCCATCTCTCCTGCATTGATAAAAAAAGTTTGCGTCTGAAAAGTAATTTATCAAATCCATCATTTTACTTGCTTGGTCTACTACGTATTCCTTTTTCACATACGATTTTGCTTCAACAATAACCAACTCACGAATATTTGGAAGAACATTGATTGTTATATTTTCAAGAAGATTTTTATCAGTAAGCAGATTGTTCTGGTACATTTTTTCTTCTTCCACAAATTTCACACCTTTTTCAATATCGCCCAAATGTTGCTTCAAATTCTTATAAGGTGTATAATCACGGAAATTCTCATTTTTTGAGTTTTGTTTTAGTAATTGTTGTGTTGCTTTACTTATCCTATCTTGTAAAACAAAATATCCATTTCGTGGTTTGTCACTATTAGTATCTTCAACTTTTGAATTTCTTTGATCATTTGTAATCAGGTATGATCCGTCGAGGTTTGTTATTCTTTGTCTTGCATTTCTCGGATTTCGCAGATTGCTCGGATAATTTCTTCCTGTCTTGAACGTGTACTTCAAACCATTTTTCGTAGCATAATTGCGAATAAACTTGTGAATTCCTAATGTCAATTCTGGCTCTATAGCATTGTCTTGATTTCCTTGCCATCCTTCAATAGTTTGAAATCGTGTAATCATTGTGTCGGTATATTTATCCAACTTCAGCAGAACATTATCTAGTTTTGCATTTATTTGTTCCATTTCATTTTATCAATATAAGTAATTGTTCCAAACTACCGCCGAAGTATTTGTCATATAATGTTGGAGTTTGTTCAGGTAAACATATGAGCCTATTCTAAAAAAAGTTTTTCCAATTAAGAAGAATAATGACTCAAAAAAATTTGAATAAATTTATATAAGGGAACTCATTATTTAGTGTTTACCTCACTACATGTCATCCCTTCGAAAAGTTTCAATATATTTCCTCAAGTTATACTCCAACCAATTAAAAATGTTACACTTTTTTCATGACTTTTATTAATGGTAAAAGTTTATGTATTCAATTGATATTAGAAAATCAGCCCTTCG
>Ga0214207_1000254_pt1 | contig 16984 bp, 14 predicted proteins | sample TroBogEpilimnion_6_FD_153045 | JGI IMG/M metagenome (GOLD analysis project Ga0214207, IMG submission 153045) | Freshwater microbial communities from Trout Bog Lake, WI - 13JUL2009 epilimnion | ecosystem: Environmental > Aquatic > Freshwater > Lake > Epilimnion/Euphotic zone | place: Trout Bog... | reverse complement strand
CTGTGGAGTTTGGAAAGTATATACCTGGTATCACTGTGGTACATGAGCCTACTACTATTGGAAATGTCACACTGTGTCCCTGGCTTGTGGGCGAAGAATGGAAAAGTCTAAAAGGTTCTAAGAGCAAATATATCTTCGGACACTTTGAATTGCCATTGTTTTATATGAACGCAATGGTGCAAATGCCGGATCATGGTGAACTTAAAGCAGATGATTTGCGTGGTCCAGATTATGTATTTTCAGGACACTTTCACAAACGTCAGCAACAAGGTAATGTAGTTTATATCGGCAATGCATTTCCGCACAACTATGCAGACACATGGGATGATGAACGTGGAATGATGATTTTAGAGTGGGATAAGGAACCAGTGTATCACACATGGGATAATCAACCTACATTCCGTACATTAAAATTAAGCGAACTAATCGACGGCGCTGATACAATTATTAAAGCTAAACAGCATCTTCGTGTTACATTAGACATCGATATCACTTATGAAGAAGCCAGCTTTATTAAAGAAAAATTCATGTCAGATTATGACATTCGTGAGCTGACTTTAATTGCTGAAAAGAAAGATATAGAAATTAACACCAACATTGACATACAGGCTTTTGAGTCAGTAGATCAAATTGTTAGCAGTCAAATTATTAACATCGAAAGTGACACTTACGACAAGAATACCTTGTTAAGCATTTATAATAGCCTATGATGTGGTGTCGAAGGTGGGTGGCAACTAGATCACATAACTCCTATCAAAGAGTGTTTTGAAAAAGGCTTAAGGCCGCAAGAAGCGGCGCAAGTTAGCAATCTTAGAATGCTACCTTGGAAGGATAATTTAATGAGGCAATATGGCAATTAAACTAAAAGAATTAACGGTAAAAAATTTCATGAGTGTGGGTAACCAGACTCAAGCTGTAAATTTTGCACAACAAAACTTGACATTAGTATTAGGTGAAAACTTAGACCAAGGTGGAGATGACAGTGGAAGTCGTAACGGTACAGGCAAGACAACTATAGTAAATGCCTTGAGTTATGCCCTATTTGGCAATGCATTAACTAACATTAAAAAAGATAATCTTATCAATAAGATTAACACAAAAGGCATGTTAGTTACCTTGGCATTTGAAAAAGATGGCATAGATTATCGCATTGAGCGTGGACGCAAACCTAACGTACTACAGTTCTTTGTCAACGATCAAGAGCAAGAAACTGTGGAAACCGACGATGCTCAAGGTGATGTTAGAGAAACACAAAGAGACTTAGATGACTTGATTGGCATGAGTCATGATATGTTCAAACACGTGGTTGCATTGAACACATATACCGAGCCGTTCTTAAGTATGCGGGCTAATGACCAACGTGCAATTATTGAACAATTACTAGGAATTACCATACTTAGTGAGAAGGCCGAAGCATTAAAAGAACAAGTTAAACTAACCAGAGATCAGATCACACAAGAGACTGCTAACATAGAAGCGTCCAAGAAAAGTAACGAAAAAATACAACAAAGTATCGACGGATTGCTAACAAGACAAAGTGCTTGGAACACCCAACATACCCAAGAAATAGAGAAAATTGCCCGTGCTATTGTAGAATTAGAAAGCGTCGATATCGACGCAGAGCTTGCGAAGCACAACGAGCTAAAAGCCTATGAAGAAAAGGCAGCGAAGCTGAAAAGCCTAAATAAGGAACGTGCTACGTTAGAAAGCGCGATAGCGCAAGCGGAGCGTAGCGTCACGAAGTATGATCGCGAGCTCGGCCTATTGGCAAGTAAAACCTGTCACGCATGTGAACAAGAGTTGCATGATCACAAGCATGAAGAAATGACTGCTACAGCACAAGCTCACCTTGACGAGGCCCAGAAATATTTCGACAAGGTAACTAAAGATCTTGCTAAAATTACTGGTGAAATTGAAGCAATCGGCGAAATAAATGGTCGTCCTAGCACTTACTATGACACGGTTGAACAGGCCTTAAAACATCAGAATAATCTAAAAAGTTTAGAAAATCAACTGACGATTAAGGCTGGCGAGTCCGATCCTTATCAAGAGCAAATTGACGAATTAACCGACACGGCCATGCAGGAAATCACTTGGGATCGTGTTAATGAACTCAACACACTCAAGGACCATCAGGAGTTTTTACTCAAGCTGTTAACGTCTAAAGACAGCTTTATTCGCAAGAAAATCATTGACCAGAACCTTGCTTACTTGAACAATCGCTTGACCTATTATCTGGATAAAATGGGCTTGCCACACACGGTTTTATTCCAAAATGACCTTACAGTTATGATTACTCAACTGGGTCAAGACTTGGACTTTGATAACTTGTCACGTGGTGAACGCAACCGTTTGATCTTAAGTTTATCGTGGGCTTTCCGTGATGTGTGGGAAAGTTTGTATCAGCAGATTAACTTATTATTTGTGGACGAATTGATAGACAACGGGCTAGATGCGGCTGGTGTAGAAGGCGCACTAGCAGTACTTAAAAAGATGGCTCGTGAACGTAAAAAGAACATTTTCCTAATTTCGCACAAGGACGAATTGATCGGACGTGTGAACAATGTACTGAAAGTTGTTAAGGAAAATGGCTTTACCAACTATGCAAACGACTTAGAGATTAATGAGTAAACATGTTGAACCGTCACCCGAGCAAAATGAGGAATCTCATGAACGTCTCATGGCGGCTTTTAAAGAATACTTTAAGGAAAATCAAAAATGGCAAGCTCGTGGGACTAGGCGAGCGGGAGAAAACATGCGCTACTGGCTGGCACAAATACGTATTATTGCACGGGAACGTCGTGCTCACGTACAGCAGTATCGCGTGTGGTTAGATAAAAATAAGGCAGAAAAGAAGGCAAACCAAAATGGCGGGGATGACCAGGATGAATAATATACATATATTATGTCTTGGTACTACGCTGACGAAATAGTTGAAATACTTCCTGAGGATTGTGTTGGGTTTGTTTATCTTATAACAAACATGACTTCGGGGCGTATGTACATAGGCAAAAAATTAGCAAAATTCTCAAAAACTACTTACAAAACAGTAAAACTCAAGAACGGCACTAAGAAAAAGAAGAAAATCCGTGGTAAGATAGACAGCGATTGGCGTGAATATTATGGTTCAAGCCCAGAGCTATCGAAAGATATCGCGCAGTTAGGCGTAGAAAATTTTCGCAGAGAAATACTTTTCTATTGTAAATCAAAGGCAGAGTGTAGTTATATCGAAGCTCGTGAACAGTTTTCACGCAGAGTTCTTGAATCAAATGACTATTATAATGGTCATATTCAAGTGCGTGTACATGGTTCACATATACTCAAGTCATAATAATTCAGGCCGTTTAATCACCAAATAAGCCCGCACTGGCGTTGTTCGAGTGCCCGAAATCCGCTCTGATGTGTGGCGGTAAGGTAGTTCTGCTTGGTGACAGAGTTATACATTACTATCCTTTACAGGACGATGATCAGATACGCCGCTAACTGGTTTAATGTGTAAGTAGTTGAGAATAAGGCTAAAAGAGGGGTTGTAGCCCCACGTTTGTTGCGTGACTAGCATTGTGCAACAAGCCGCCGTCATATAAAGTCTTTGCTCGTGGTACCGGATGACCGCCACTGTAATGCAAAAATGCTAGGGTGATATTGTTCGACTCGGATAATGTTAATCATTTTGCCCGCTAGGGCAAAGTGTGACTGAACGATCTGGATAATATCTTTAACGCTTCGCGTTTAATTAAATCATTAACTACTCCTTAATAGTTCGAGCTGAAAGCGATGAACAGAAGAACGCAAGTTCTTCTTAAAACTGTTGATAAATATCTTACTGAGAGTAAAACGATGAAAGTACATGAAATTATTTCCGAATCACGACTAGATGAAGGCTATATTGGCAAACTCTTCTTTAAATTTTTAGATAAAGATATTATTCGCACTGCTGAAAGATATGCAGGTAAAGGTGGTGCAGAAGAAGTAGTAGCTAAAGAACTTAAGGAAAAATACGAAAAAGATCGTAGATTTTTAATAGGCGGTCGTTTGGATAAAATGCAATGGCAAGGTATGGTTGAAGCTGCCGAACGTCATGCACAAGATCGTTTTGACCGTTTTACACAAGGCGACTTAACTACAAAAGATGTTAATACATTTTTACCTCCTCAAACGCCCGCAGTAAAAGGTACACCTTTTGTTCCTGGAACATCGGCGACAACAAAACAAGTACCGACTGGTATAGTTGATGCTAATGGTAAAATGACTTACAAGACAGTAACAGTTCCCGGTCGTCCATCTGTAGCGGCTGTACCAGATGTACCAGCTGTTCCTAATAAATTATTAACTGATTATCCAGATGCTTACAAAGATATACAGTTATTAAGTGATGCTAAATTTTTAGATAAAATTGAAGATAGATATAAAACAACTGATCGCTCTGAACTAGAAAAGATTGCAGAAGAAAATGCTGAAAAAGCCAAGAAAGATACTAAAGATAGCAACAGTTCTAGTTCTGGTAGAAAACTTGTTATTGGCAAAGCTCTAGCCGCAACACTAAAAGGCATTACATGGTTTGTCAAACAACTAGCATTAGCAAGCCCAGCATTATATCCAATCTTAAGACCATTTTATGATTATAAGCAATATATGGAAGTAGCACGTCAAGCTCTGGATCAAAATAAAATGCCTGGTCCAGAAGACACCGCTAGATTTACTATAAACGGACAACCGGTACAGACAGTAGAAGAATGGTTTGTTTGTTACAATCACGAACAAATGCAATTGGCTGTTGCTAAATCAATACAAAATTTTGGTGTAGCGGCTTTAAGCTCTGTTGTAATCGGAGTACTATTCAAGTTTATTGGTGGGTTTATTGGTAAAGCTGTAACATTCACTGCTAATGCCGCCGCGAGTCCAATAATAGCAGGCATGAAAGGTCCGTATACATGGTTAGATAGTTTATTAATCAACACATGGCTTCAACAAGTAGGCGCAAAAGATCTAGCTGACTGGTGGCAAGGAGGTGATTTACGTATTCACACTCCATTTACAGACTTAGGTTTTGATAGCGTCAAACAATTACCAAATTATCAAAGCAGTTTGACCAAATATAACGAAACTGTAGAAAGACTGAAAAAAACAGATACTGATGCCCTAGCAAAAGCTCAAGAGAAAGCAGATGCAGAAGAAAAGAAAGCCGCAGATGATGCTGGACAAGGCGGCAGAGATGATACTAAAACAACCGGGTCTGAAGAAACTCCTGCACAATCTCAAGAGCCTGCACAAACACAACAACCTGCACAAGAACCACCGCCAGCACCTACTCCGGTTGATAAGTCAACATGGAAGCGTAGATTTGATGGAATGGTACAAAATCCTGAAACAGGTGAGTGGGAAAGATTCTTTTAAATTAACGGTAAACCAGAATCGTTAGTAATCTCTATGTTTTCTTTAATTACTGCATAGATAGCTTCGCGGTCTTCAAAACCATAGACATGCAGTAAGTCATTTACTGATACTCCGCCACGCATATACCAACTAAGTTTAAATAATTCTTGTTTAAATTGTTTAACTTCTTCTTCTAGCCTAATCACTTCTTTTTGAATTTCTTCAGCGGTAAGATAGATTAGGCTTGAGCGAAAAAATTTGATTGGTCTAAATTAATTGTAATTTCGTTGTCTTGATTACAATCGGTACATTTAACTTTATAAGTAGGCATTGCCCAAGTAGCTTGATTTAATTCAACTTGCGATTTGATTGCATCGTAAATAGTTTTATCGCATTTTTTCATAAATTCTTCTATGTACTGACGTTCAGTAACAATTTGATTGCCAGTGTCAATGCTTTCTACATTGGCCATGAAAAAGTTATTTTGAGTCTGAGCTAGATCTGCAAATAACTCATTTACTAGTTTTTGTTTTTCTTCCGACTCTTCCATAGCTTCTAATTGTGATAATTGTCTGCTCATTTGATATTGTTTAATAGCAACATCTGTACTTTTTCTATAGGTAATAGGTCGAGTATGAATTGTTATTTTATCTAAAACAATTTTATTATTGTATTTGCAGTTAGTAAAATGATCTACAACACGACTTAGATCTAATTCATATACATTTCCAGCTCCGCATCCTGGACAAGTGTGATTCACAGATAGCATGTTTCCGTAAGTAGCAATCCTAATAGCAGTAAAGATTAAATCAGTATCTAACATACTAATTCCCCAAGCATTTTTAATATTTGGAATACAGCTTTGAATCATGCGTACCATGCTTTCTCCACTGAAAATTGCATCTGGAGTTTTAGCAATGATTTCATCCATAGCAGTCATACTGTATACCGGTAAATTTGATGCTTCACCTTGTATAGTTCCAGGTTCGTTGTATACACCTTGGCTAGGTAAACTGATGTAGATTTTTGGTTGTCTAAAAAACTGTTCTAAGGGATTATTGGCCATTTTGGCTCCTGATAAATATATGTAAGTATATTTATATACGCACTTTTTTAGGATTTTTTTTCATGGCAGATAGCGATAATGAGTTATTAACACGAATTGCTAATGGTATTGATACGTTAGCAGGGCTAAACTCTGCGGCGCCATCTGCTGGTAGACCTAGTGGAAGCGGAGCCGCACCAGCAGGAAGTGGCGGAAGCAGTAGCGCTATTAATGCGTTATTAACTAATGCTGGAAAACTAGCAGATCAATTTGGAAAAATTCTTAGTGCTGGTATTCAATTAGAACATGCTTGGACAACTAGTACACAGCAAATTGGTAGGGAAGCCGCAGGTACTATGGAAATGCTGAGAAAGTATGGCGGTGGTATGCTAGCTAATATGGGTGAAGCCGCTATAAATCAAAGTCAGCAAGTACAAAAAAATAGTAATATAGGTATTGGTGGCGGAAGTTTCTTAGAAGCTACTATAGGATTACGTAAAGCTGGACTAACAGCAGAAGATTATGCAAATGCAATGGCCGCTAGCAAAGGCGCATTGAATAATTTTGGAGATACTGCTTATTCTCGTGCTAGAGATATGAGCGCCGCAGGTGATAAGTTACAACAAGAAGCACAACGTCAAAAATTGACAGAACAAATTAGTCAAGGTGAACTAGGTAAAATACTATTGCTTAGTCAAATGGGACGTACTGCACAGTTAACAACTGAAGACTCACAGAAAAAAGCCGCTGCCAGTGCGGTTGGTCTAGCAGATCAAATTAATCGTGTGGCTATAAGTTCAGGCAAGAGTAGAGAAGCTATTGAAGCAGAACTAGCAGAACGAATGAGTAGCGCACAAGTACAAGCTCAACTAGCTGGTGCAACAGAAGAACAACGTCAAGCAATCATAGCAAGCCAAGCAAGTATAGCAGGCATGGGTAAAATGGCAGGCGATGCCGCACAAGAAATTCAAGCTGGCGGCAGATTAAGTAAAGAATCTCAAATGCAGTTAATGTCCATGGGTCCAAGGGCCATGGCGGAGTTTATGAAAGGCAATCAGTTGATGGCCAAGGCTACAACTCCTGAACAAAGACAAGCGGCTCAAGACTTAATTGATAGAGCTAAAGTAGATACAGCAAAATATCAAAGCACACCACAATTCCAAAAATTGTTGCAAAGTGCTCCAGATGAACTAAGAAGTAATCTAAGAAAAAGTTATGAAGAAAATTTAGAGCGTGGTGGTATTAATGCTTCTCAACGTCAACGTGCTCCAGGACAAACTCCTCAAGATGCAGAAAGAGAAAGACAACAGCGTGTTAGTAATTTAGGCGCTGGAAAAACCGAAGGCGGCCAAGTAAATCCGCAAGTTGCTCCACAAGAACGCATGGCAGAGCTGAACAATGCGGCATTTAACCAAGCTAATTCAGCTTTAACATTATTGAATAAAGAAATTGTAAAACTAGCCAGTAGTAAAGACGGTATAGAACTTTGGGGCAAAGCTATAACAAAAGTCTATGGTAAAGATGGTGATCTTGACAAGAGTTTAAAAACTATAATAGACGCTGGCAAAACAATTTTAGGATCAGTTCCTGCTCCAGCACCAGGCACCGGAGCAGGTTCAACACCGGGAACTCCAGGAAGACAAGCTGGTCCTCCTAAGACAATACAACCTAAAGCTGGTGGTGGTGATGTTGTTGGTGGCGAAACTTATCTAGTAGGTGAAAATGGACCTGAAATATTTAAATCTAAATCATCAGGCAATATAGTTCCTAACGATAAAATTAGCAGTCTGTTTGATAATATTAAAAAAGATTTATCAGGTAATGGATTGCCTACTAATAAACCTAATATTGATAATATTAAAAAAGATTTATCAGGTAATGGATTGCCTACTAATAAACCTAATATTGATAATATTAAAAAAGATTTATCAAGTGGAGGAGTATCTACTGATAAACTTTCTAGTATATTTGGAGATATTAAAACAAAAATATCTAGCATAGGAGGTACTACAACTCCTCCTGCTTCAAGTATTCCAAAGTTTGAAGTTCCAAAATCTGAAATTCCAAAAATAGATTTTTCAAAATTTAGTGGATCAATACCTGATATTGGATCTATTGAAAAAGCAAGACAAGATACTAAAACTACTGTAACTCCTGCTAAGGCTACTGAATCACCACCGACAGCATTACCATCATTGACTGGTACCACAGGAGAAGTGACTCTAAAAGATATCCATGCGAGCTTACAACAGTTAAATAAGACTATGGGACAAGTTGCCGCTCATTCAGAATCAATTAGCCAGCACAGCGAGAAAACAGCTAAAATGTCGGCAAAAGCCACAGGCAATAGAACCTACGGTTAAGGAAAATCGATGAGTTGGAAAAAATATTTTACACCAGTGCCCGTTAATGGAGAAGTTTTAAGTCCTATTAACGGTATTAATAGCGGTAATCGTCCAGGGCCAGCACGTACTAATTATAGTAGTTACTTGCCAGATGTATATACCGGTAGTCCAAATCGTGTTGAACGCTATCAACAGTATGAAGTCATGGATAGCGATCCTGAAGTTAATGCGGCTTTGGATATTTTAGCAGAATTTTGCACACAAAAACTCAAAGACAACAGTAGTCCATTTGCAATCAAGTGGCGTCACAAGGCTACTAATGTAGAAGTTAAAGTATTAAGCGAATATTTACAACAGTGGAACAAGTTACAAAAGTTTGACACACGTATTTTTAAGATTGTACGTAATGTATTCAAATATGGCGATGCATTTTTTATCAGAGATCCTGAAAATCAAAAGTGGAATTGGATTGATACTAGCAACGTAGTTAAGGTTATTGTTAACGAAAGCGAAGGCAAAAAGCCAGAGCAGTATGTTGTTAAAGATCTAGCACCTAATTTTGAACATTTAGTTGCTACACAGATTACTCCTAACATGAATCCTCGCAATAACGGCGGCGGTCCGCAGTCTGTTGGTGGAGGATTTGGTGCTGGAGCAAGCAGTAAAGGCAGTAGCAGTGGTTCTGTAGCAGGCAATGGCAGTCGTTTTGGCCTGCAATACAAAGAAAATGCTATAGATGCCAAGCATATTGTACACTTATCCTTGTCAGAAGGCTTGGATAACAACTATCCTTTTGGCAATAGCTTGCTAGAAAACATCTTTAAAGTATACAAACAGAAGGAATTGCTGGAAGATGCTATCCTTATCTATCGTATACAACGTGCTCCAGAACGTAGAGTGTTTCATATTGACGTAGGAAACATGCCAAGCCACTTGGCTATGGCGTTTGTTGAGCGTGTTAAGAACGAAATTCATCAAAGACGCATACCTAGTCAAACAGGTGGCGGGCAAAACGTTATTGATAGTGCATATAATCCACTATCGATCAACGAAGATTACTTCTTTCCTAAGACAGCAGATGGTAAAGGATCAGATGTTACCATGCTTGAAGGCGGTAAGAACATTGGTGAAATTGATGACTTAAAGTATTTTACCAACAAATTGTTCCGTGGATTGCGTATTCCTAGCAGTTATTTGCCTACAGGCGCTGATGATAGCCAAACAGCATTCAATGATGGACGTGTTGGTACTGCTTATATTCAAGAATTACGCTTTAACAAGTACTGCGAACGTTTACAAAGTCTAATTACTGCTATATTTGATGAAGAATTTAAGATGTACATGCACAGTAAAGGTATGAACATTGACAGTAACTTGTTTGAATTGCAGTTTAATCCTCCAATGAACTTTGCAAGTAGCCGTCAAGCTACTATAGATGCAGAGCGTATCAATACATTTAATACAATTCAACAGGTTCCTTTTGTATCAAAACGCTTTGCAATGAAACGTTTCTTAGGTTTAACAGCAGAAGAAGTAGCAGAAAACGAACGCTACTGGGCAGAAGAGAACGGAAAAGGCGAGCCAACAGCTACAGATGCCGCTGGAGAAATGCGTAGTGCAGGTTTAAGTGCTAGCGGAATAGAAGGCGACTTAGGCGCCGCAGGTAATTTAGATGCTCCTGAAGGTATGGACACTGGAGAAGGTGCAGAAGGCGCTCCTCCACAAGCTGGAACACAACCTGGGGCACCCCCTCCACCCGCTGCCGCATAAATAGAATATGATCTTAAGAGAATTGTTTTATATTGATCCTGACACACGTCATGTTGCTAATGACTTGCGTTATAATGCAGACCGCGATGACGGTGTTATGCATCGTAGCGACACACGTAAGACAAGATTAACTCTTAGACAATTAAACGAGCTACGCAAAAGTAGTGAAGCTCACATTCTAGAACAAGAGAACGAACTAGAATTTATACACGATATGTATGCGGCACCTGCTCCAGAAGCTGGTGCGGCACCTGCCTAATTGCAAAATCTGTCAAAACTGACTGATTTTCACCTATATTGCACTAGTTTTTTAACATTAGTGTAAATAATAAACAGCCTTGTAACTATATTCACAGGAGAACCAACATGACTGATCGCGCTCAATTTGAAGCAATGCTAGAGGCCTTGATCAACGATGATCAACAAGCCGCTAAAGAAATTTTCCACAATATCGTAGTAGGAAAATCACGTGAAATCTACGAAGAATTATTAGCAGAAGACTTTAGCCAAGACACCGGCAATCCATACTCAGGTAAAAATGAAGGTATGGAGGAAGAAGAGTCCATGGAAGAAGACATGGAAGAAGAAGGTGCTGAGGAAGAAGAAGGATCTGAAGAAGAAGATGATGCCGAAGGCGATGACGCTGAAGATGATGACAGCGAAGACGGTGATGGCGAAGAAGACGCTATCGAAAAAGATATCGATGATGCAGAATCTGATGCAGACGAAATTGAACACGATGCAGAAGAAGGTGACGATAGTGCAATCGAAGATCGCGTAATGGATCTAGAAGACGCATTAGAAGACCTAAAAGCAGAATTTGAACAGCTATTAGCTGGTGAAGAACACGAAGAAGAAAACGAGCCAGGTATTCATGGCGACGGTATGCCAATGCACGATATCGAAGCAGGTATGGGCGGCATGGAAGACGAAGACATGGAAATGCCAATGATGGAATATGTTAACAAAGTTAGCCCACCAAAGCATGGCGACAACGGCGTTAACACACGTTCAACAATCGACAACATGAAGAATGACATGGGCGGTTCTGCAAAGAATATTGCACAGAATCATGTTGAAGTACATGGCGACGCAGGCACTAAAGCTGGCGGAACAAAAGGTGGTTTACTAAAGCCAACACACCAAGACTTAACAGCAGGATTAAATGTACACAATCGTCCAGGTAGTGATGCAGGTAAATCGGCATTTAAGAAACAAGTACCAGGTGGTGGAATCGATCGTCAGAGCGGTTTCAACAAGCCAGGTAAGCAAGTTGGTGCAACAGACTCGAGCGGTAAAGGCGAAAGCAATACTAAGAGTTTGATCAGCAAGCGTGTAAGATAATAAAGAGTACATACTAATATATGTCACTATACCTCCGAGAGAATCTCAGTTTCAACGAAGCAAAAATGATCGTTGAGTCTGATGACAAAGATGGGAAAAACTTATACATGTCCGGGATTTGCATCCAGGGCGGTATTCGTAACGCTAACCAGCGTGTTTACCCTGTGAATGAGATTGGCAAGGCTGTCAAGACCCTAAACGATCAGATTCAAAACGGTTATTCAGTTCTCGGAGAAGTAGATCATCCAGATGATCTAAAAATTAACCTGGATCGTGTAAGTCACATGATAGTTAATATGTGGATGGACGGTCCTAACGGTTACGGTAAACTGAAAATTTTACCAACCCCTATGGGACAACTAATTCGTACAATGCTGGAAAGCGGAGTCAAGTTAGGTGTTTCAAGTCGCGGATCCGGAAATGTCAGAGATGACGGCTCCGGTGAAGTATCGGATTTTGAGATTATCACAGTAGATATGGTAGCTCAACCCAGTGCTCCAGGAGCATATCCTACACCAATTTATGAACACCTTATGAATAATAAGGGAGGATTAAGTGCCTTGCGTATAGCGCAAGAGGTCAAAGGTAATCCTAAAGCACAAAAATATCTCAAAGAGAGCTTATTAGGTATAATAAGCCGACTCCAATAACAAGGAGAATCACATGTTGGATGCGCTAAAACAGTTATTTGAAAACAATGTGATTTCTGAGGAAATCAAAGCTTCGATTGAGCAAGCATGGGAATCTCGTATTACCGAGAACCGTGAACAAGTTGCTCAACAACTACGCGAAGAGTTTGCACAAAAATATGAACACGACAAGAACACAATGATTGAAGCAGTAGATCGTATGATCTCTGAACAATTATCACAAGAGATTGTTGAGTTCGCGGACGATCGTAATCAATTAGCAGAGATGAAAGTCAAGTATGCTAAGAAGATGAAGAAAGACGCAGAAGTAATGAAAGAATTTGTTACACGTCAATTGGCTAAAGAAGTTCGTGAACTACACGAAGATCAAATGACAATGGCAAACAAATTTGGCAAACTAGAACAATTTGTTGTAGAAGCTTTAGCTCAAGAAATTACAGAGTTTATGGCTGACAAGAAGGACTTAGCAGAAACTAAAGTACGCTTAATCCGTGAAGGTCGCCAAGAAATCAAGAAGGTAAAAGAAGCATTTGTAACTCGTGCCGCTAAGATGGTTGAAGGTGTTGTAAGTCAAGGACTACGTTCTGAGATGAAGACATTGAAAGAAGACATCGAAGCCGCTCGTCGTGCAGACTTTGGCCGCAAGTTATTCGAGGCGTTTGCCGCAGAGTATCAAGGCAGCTACCTAAATGAAAAATCGGAAACATCTAAATTACTCAAAGTCATAGACTTGAAAGACCAAGCAATGCAAGAAGCCGCTCAAGCGGTAGTTAAAGCAGAGCAGATCCTAGAAAGTAAAGAAGCTGAAATCCGTGCTTTGAAAGAAGCTACAGAAAGAAAAGAAATCATGAGTGAGTTACTAAGTCCACTTAACAGTGAACAACGTGAAATCATGAGCGAGTTAATGGAGAGCGTTAAGACTACTAAACTAAACGAAAGTTTTGAAAAGTATCTCCCATCAGTTCTTGCTGGTGGTAAAGCTCCGCAGAAGAAACAGGCACTAGTAGAGGCTAAAGAAATAACCGGAAATAAGATTTCCAACAACCAAAATAGCAGTGAGTCAAATGCCGATAGCAATATCGTTGACATTCGCAGACTTGCCGGACTAAAATTTTAAGGAGAAATTTAAATGTCAGAACTATTAAACGGACGTTGGGCAGAAACTAAGGAAGCCCTATTAGAAGGCTTACAAGGCACTAAAAAATCAGTAATGGGTGTGACCCTAGAAAATACTCGCAAGTATTTGATGGAATCTCCAACTGCTGGTGCTACTTCTGCTGGTAACGTTGCAACATTAAACCGCGTAATTCTACCGGTGATTCGTCGTGTTATGCCAACCGTTATTGCTAACGAGTTAGTTGGTGTACAACCAATGACTGGCCCAGTCGGTCAAATCCACACTCTACGTGTGCGTTATAGTGATACTTCAGCAGGTGCTAATGTACTAGCTGGTGAAGAAGCACTAAGCCCATTCAAGATTGCGGCTTCATATTCTGGTAATGCTAACGATGCAGCCGCTAAGGCAGCTTCAACAGCAACACTAGAAGGTGTAGCAGGTAACAGAATGAGCATCCAAATCTTGAAACAAACTGTTGAAGCGAAGACACGTAAGTTAAGTGCTCGTTGGACATTTGAATCAGCTCAAGATGCACAAGCTCAGCAAGGTATCGACGTTGAAGCAGAAGTAATGGCTGCTTTAGCACAAGAAATCACTGCTGAAATCGACCAAGAAATCATTGCGTCATTAACAAGTCTAGCTGGTTCAGCTACACAAACTTATGACCAGTCAGCTGTTTCTGGTACAGCAACATTCGTTGGTGACGAGCATGCCGCATTGGCAGTTCAGATCAATCGCGTAAGCAACTTGATCGCTCAACGTACACGTCGTGGCGCAGGTAACTACGCTGTTGTTAGCCCATTTGCATTGACAATTCTTCAATCTGCTACTACTAGCGCATTTGCTCGTACAACAGAAGGTACATTCGAAGCTCCAACAAACACTAAGTTCGTTGGTACATTGAACGGTGCTATGAAGATTTATGTAAACAGCTATGCTCAAGATTCTTCTTCAATCCTAATCGGATACAAAGGATCAAGCGAATCAGATGCTCCAGCATTCTATTGCCCATACATTCCATTGATGAGCAGTGGTGTTGTTCTTGACCCATCAACATTTGAACCAGTCGTATCATTCATGACACGTTATGGTTATGTTGAGTTGTCAAATACTGCATCTTCTCTAGGTAACGCCGCTGACTATTTAGGTCTAGTTGCTATCACTTCAGCTAACGTTAAGTTCAGTTAATTTGATAACCTAAGAGGTTTATGTAATAAAATAAAAGGCTTCTTCGGAAGCCTTTTTGTTTGGGTAAATATATGATGACACAAACCTTGTTTCTTAATCCAACTACTATTTCTAATGTAACTATTCCTAATAATATAACAGGTATTCCTAGTATTGATTGGAAATTTAATCCTACTACTATTGTTGAGAATGTTGAAGCAATTACTAAAAAACCTTTATATACAATTAGTGGTTTGTGGATGGAAACATTTTTATCTAACACAAGCCAACTGTGGTGTACTGGATATAAGTTTCCTAATACTGGACAAACTCCTGTTGGTATAGAATTTTCATTAAACATTCGCCGTGCCGCACGTATTGAAGATTTGTTAATACAACTAACATTAAACGGTAATCTTATTGGCAACAACTATGCTAGTACAATTAATCCTGTGCAAAGCAACATGTACACAGGAGGTGGCCCTAATGATGTGTCATTAACGCCAGTTGGAGATTTAAATGTCTATGGAGGTCGTAGTGATTTATGGGGTACTACTGGGCTTACAGCGGCCAATATAGCTGATCCAACTTTTGGTATTGTAGTAAGTTTTAAAAGTAATATAATATATCCGCATAGCGATTTGGCTTATATCTCTCAAGCGGCCTTAAGAATCACTTACGCATAAATACATTGTCAGCTTGCATTGGGCAAGTTTATGCAGTTCCCCACTGCGTATTGACCTAGAACGTCACTTAAGGAGAAAACAAATGGGACGTCCATTAAACAAAAAATATTTAGGCGCACGTAACCGCGGCGCAGACGGCAATTTAGGTGCCGCAAACACAGCAGGCGATGCTGATTTAGGCGGAGCAAGCATAGCAAGTGCAACAGTAGGAACAGCAGGTACATATACTGCAACTCCAACATTGTTATTTTCAGTTCCATTGATGACTGGCGAAGGTGCAACTCGTGCAACAGGTACTCCATATTTTTCACCAGTAGCTGGTCAAATTACAGTAGCTGGTACAGCAACAGTAGCTTATCTAGCAACTGATGTAATTACACAAGCAACAACTGGTATCAAATTTACACCAACACTAGCAACAGTAAGTGGTAACACAATTACTAACACTAACGGTACATCAGTAACAGTTACAAGTGGTAGTTATATTCAAGGTACTAGTTTTATTACTGGTTCTTCAGTTACAACTACATCGGGTCTAGCCGCAAACACAACATACTATGTTGCCGCAACAACTTCAAGTTCAACAACAGTAACACTAGCATCTAGCTATGCTAACGCTATTGCTGGTACAGCAATTACATTTACTGGCGGTTCAACAGCAATTAGTAACGGTGCAGTTACAATTGGTACAGTAGCTGGTGCAATTATCAGCGCAGTGTATCTAAGCGGAACTACAGGAACTATTACTACATCAGCATTAGCCGCAACTGGTTCATTATCAAGCGGTGCAGGTAATACTATTGCTGTAGCTCAATGGGGCATTAACAGTGTATCAGTTACACAAGCTGGTAACGGTTATGTTGTTGGATCAACTGGAACTGTAAGCATTACTGCCGCAACAGCAGGCGCTGGTTATGGCGCAACTGGTACAAGTTTAGGTACTATCACAGTTGGTACAAGTGGTAACTTTACTTTTGGTACAGCACAAGCCGCTGGTACATTCTGGGTAGGACAAATTCTAACAGCAACTGGTTCTATCAGTGGTACAACTTGGACAGGTTATACAACAGGTAACAACTATATTGTTACTGCAACTAATGGTACTTCAACTGTTACATTGTCATCATTAACCAGCGCAACAGCTTTACCATCAACAGCAGTTGTAACAACAGCTGGTACAGTAACTGGTTTAACATTAACAACTGGTGGTACATTAACTGTAAGTACAGTAGATGGTCTAGTTCCAAGTCAAGCATTTACAATTACAGGTTCAGGTGCTTCAAGTGCAGGTTATGCCGCAGGTACTTACTTTGTAGTTGCAGTTAATGCCGCAACAAGTCAAATTAGTTTAGCGTCAAGCTATGCAAACTTCTTTACAAGCACTGTAGTTTCAACAACTACAACAGCTTCAATTACTAGTACAACAGGTGTCGGTAGTCAGTACTTGACTGTAGCTGTAACTGGCGGTAATGGTTCAGGCGGTGTTG
>Ga0214207_1000249_pt1 | contig 17227 bp, 18 predicted proteins | sample TroBogEpilimnion_6_FD_153045 | JGI IMG/M metagenome (GOLD analysis project Ga0214207, IMG submission 153045) | Freshwater microbial communities from Trout Bog Lake, WI - 13JUL2009 epilimnion | ecosystem: Environmental > Aquatic > Freshwater > Lake > Epilimnion/Euphotic zone | place: Trout Bog... | reverse complement strand
GTCAAAATGAAGCGAATTTGGATGCAAACGGCCAACGCCCCAGAAAGTCCGTATAACAACCCATTTACACGACAGGGAATATATATATGTATAACAAGATGCAGCAGTGTTCGACGTGTGGTAAGAGCTTCAAGAACCTCGCCCAGCACATTACCAAGATGCATAACATCTCGACCATCTATTTCGACAACAGCGAGAATGCGTTCCTCGTGATGAATGATGTGGTTCACGAAGGAGTTGAGCCGTTCCTACACGATGCCGGAGAGCGTGAAATTGAGTTCTACCCTGATGGAGAATTTGGAGTGCAGACCATCACACTACGAATCAAGAAGAACAAGAAGCAGGTGTACAGCTACGAGTGGTGCAAATCCAAGCACGACCACATTCGCAAGTATATCCACAACATCAAGGTTTCAAGCGAGTCGTACAATCCTTTCAATTAAACCAACAACCAAAAAAAGCGCCGTAGAAACCTGCTTCGCTTTTTTTCGCATCTCTTTACAATGAAGCTTCTTTTCATCGGTACGCACGTTGACCAGACCACCGGATACTCGAAGGTCGTCTATAACCTTCTCGAACATATGAGCAAGGTTGCAAAGGTCTATCATTTTGGATTCCAGCGCCACCCCAACAAGTCAAATATTCGTACGCCGCCGAAGTCCGTGTCCGTATACGATGTAGCTGCAAACACAGACCCGGTGCAAGACAGCTTTGGATACAAAAAGGTTGGTCAGTACATCAAGACCGTCAAGCCAGACGTAATTATGGTCTATAACGACCCCATCGTCAGCCACTTTTTTATGGAGGAAATCAAGAAGACCAATACGAAGGCGAAAGTTTGGGTGTACCTTGACCAGCTCTACAACGGAATTAATCCTATGCTCGTCAAGTCCATCAACCGAGCTGACCGCATCTATGCATTCACGGAGGATTGGGCTGAAACGTGGAAGAAGTATGACCCAAATCACCCGGACGTGAAGACCCTGCACCACGCAGTAGACCCGAAGGAGTTTGGCGACATCGACATCACCGATGTACGTAAGAAGCTTGAAATTCCAGAGGACGCAATCGTCATTCTCAATGCAAATCGTAATTCGGGTCGTAAGCGCCTCGACTACTGCGTTATGGGGTTCACGCAGCTTCTTCGCAATTTTCCAACCTTGAACGTCTATATGCTCTTCGTTACCGGTATGTCCGCTGAACACGGCGCAAACTACGATATTATGCGTATGTTCAATTATGAGCTGCAAATGAATAATATGGACACAGCTCTCGAATCTCGCATCAAGGTCATCAATACAGCTCCGCCGAATCGCCTCACAGATGAGGACATCAATAAGATTTATCACGCCACCGACATCGGCATCAATACCAGTGATGGCGAGGGCTACGGACTCTGCACTTTGGAACACTTGTTCACAGGCAAACCTCAAATTGTAACCGATATCGGTGTGTACCAGTCCTTCCTGACTGATGATGTCTTGGAGTACATTCCTCGCAGTGAGCGTATGTATTTCTCCGGTACACTGATGCTCGGCTTCTATGCGCCGACATTCAGCATCTTCGAGGTTGCAAAAGCTATGAAGCGTATGGTGGACAACCTCAAAGAAAAGACCGAAGCCGCCAAGCAGTTCCGTTTTCGTACGTGGGAGGAAGTTCTCCAACCGCTAATGGACGATATTAAGTGCGAGATAGAGGTATGAGATTGTGGTATGCCGGGTACAGATGGAGTGGTTGGATAATAGTGAAAAACGACACTTTTAAACTTTTCCCGCATCTGTACAATGCGAAGCTTCAAGGAGGATTTCAAGACAGGTACGGAGAGCGAACGTTCGACCCAGTCAATCCTGCAAACTCACTTCAAGACCCCGCTCACCCGAACCCCATCTCATCATCGGTTCGACTACGAGGGTTCGACCATCTACGTTGAGCTAAAAACGAGAACCAACGCCTACCGCCGCTATCCTACAACGATGATTCCCACCGGCAAGTGCATCGCCGCCGACGAGTCCAAGCGTCAGGTGTTCTTTGTATTCAAATTTACCGATGGCTTGTACTTCATCGAATACAATAAACCCCTCTTCGACACCTTCGAGCGTGATGACTTCCAGCGTCCAGACCGCATCGACCACATCGACAAGCGCCAGTCGTATACCTACATTCCAATTCAATCACTCCAACCTATTTTCACAGAGTAGAGTAATACCATATAACAATGGACGCAGCCGTCAACACCAGCCCAGTTGCACCCAAGAAGCCCAAGCGTAATTACGAAACCTACTACAAGACCTATTATGAAACCCACAAGGAAGCCATCAACAAGCGCCGCTCTACCGGGAAGCCACGTGGTCGTCCCAAGAAGGTCGTCGAGGGGTATGATTCCTCAACCAGCTCCACCTCCAACATTTCTGTATAAAGGGTTTAGACAGGAATAAAGTATTATGTATAACACAATAGAGCGATGCCCCTGACTACTCGGGCTGACTATGAAAATGAAGCTCGTCGGCTTGGTGTTCCCACACCGACACGTTTCAATCGCAAGGGTGTACCTGATAAGCGTATCAAGGTGAACAAGGACTTCTACCGAGCTGTCGAGGAGGACACTCGCCGCCAAGCTCGTCTTCAAGAGATTCGTCAAGCCCAAGCTGGTCGTCGCATCGCACGTGCAGTTCAGCGCCGTCGTCTACCCCAACCTGTATTTCGTATCCCGAACGGAGAGTACAGCGACTTCCTCGAAGCTACGCTGCCGTTCCGTACACAGACGCTTCAAGTCCTTCTGCTGCGCAATAACACGCTTGTCCGTCGCCTCACGATTGAGCCGATGATTACAAAGAAGGCGTGGATTGACCAGTGGTTCGAAGGGCCGAGCGACGAGGCAACCTTCATTCCTACTCTCGTCAATGCAGACGAAATTCGGGCATACAGGGGTGAGCAGCTTCAAGGTCGCAATGTTGAGCAAATCTTCCGGGAATCCAAGACGAACACCTGCTTCTTCGATGCAGTCCGCAAGTGCATCAACAATAAAATTGAGAATGCAGCCACCAAGAAGACCCGGTACAATTACCAGACCAAGCTGAATCGCCTGACCGACATACAGCTCAAATATCCCAATGGTGTTTCAGTCAAGGACATCGAGGAGATTGCGCTGCAAATGGGCTTCCACATTGAGATTGAGGATATTCTCCATACCAAGCTGCACACGTTCGGTCACCCCAATCACTCCATCAAAATTGTACTGACCAACACACGCCTCAATCACGTTGACTTACTTACCAACCAAGAACCAATCAAGGTCGATGCAGCCGAGCTTAACGAGATAGTTAAGAAGAACCAGAACAAGTTCCACATTATCCGCAACGGCACGAATCCACCGAATAACATCGAAACAACGGAGGGCTGCTATATCTTGGACAATCCTGACCAGGAGTTCATTGACCCAGTCAACGAGCAAATCCGTCATTGTCGCTACGATGCATTGCAGAATCCGGAGCTGAACGAGTTCCTCCGTGCAGGTCGAGTCGTGAACAGCGAAACCCTCAAATTTGACGAGTACACAGCTTCCACAAAACTTATTGATATGAAACACGCCTACACGAACCATAAGTCCTGTAAGTTTTATGAGGGGTTTCTCGGGCAGGTTCATCAGTTTCGTCCGGTTGACCATATCGTCAGTACAGGATTCTACAAGGTGGAGATTGACCACGTGAACCAGTTCTGCGCCAAGCTTGGTATGTTTCCGGGTCAGGTTCTCGTCCTGTTCAGTGCAGAAATCAAGTACTTCGAGCAGCACCACAACATCGAGTTCCGTATCCTCGCTGGTGCGTGGGGTTCAGTGCAGGACATCAATTACCCAACCGAGTTCATCAATCGTAAGCTCTACCAGAAGTGGACAGGCAAGTTGAGTATGCCGGACAACTTCCACTCGACCCGGTACACCTTCCCAGCTAATCGTGAGTTTGCAGAACTCTTGAAGTCCCAATACGAGAACACGAAGTACTGGAATCACTCGAACCAGGCGACAGTTGAAATTCCCAAGAAGCGTGTGATGGTGGCGCATCACATCTTCGGCGCAATCACGAGCTACACGAGGATTAATATGCTGATGGAGATGGAGAAATACAACAACATCAAGGCGGTTCAGCTCGACGGCATCTTTCTCGATGACCACCTGACCGACGTAGGCAATCTGTTCCGTGAGAAATCCATCAAGCACTTCCCGGAGGAATTCAACCAGGAGAAGCCGTATTGGTACACGGACGTTATTGCACCCAACGGCTTCGAACCCAACACAACGCTCATCACCAAAAGCTCTGCGCTGATTGGACAGGGTGGCTCGGGCAAGACCACAGCTATTCTCACGGACAAGGGCTACATCAACCCGCTCTACGTTGTCCCTACCAACGAACTCAAAGGCGACAAACCCAATGCAATCACGATGCACAAGCTTCTCGGTATACAGACGGAAGCATACCACATTAAGCACTCGCCAACCGTAATCCTCGTCGATGAGATTACAATGTGCCGTAAGGAGTGGATTGAAGCTATTCCCCAGATGTACCCGAAGGCACTCATTCTGTACGCCGGAGATATTGACCGCAACCAGCACTACCAGTGCAGAGGTGGGTCTGTCGTCAAGCCGGAGGAAATTTGGAGTATCCCTGCGGAGATGCCGGTCGTTGAGTTCACGACTGACTACCGGGCGAAAGATGAGGTCTTGAAGAAGATGAAGCTTGACCTCCGCCGTGAGATGCAGCGTGTCTACACTGATGGTGGTATGAACGACACCAACAAGATTCGCAATTACATTCGCAAGAACTTCGAGGTCATTCCTCTTGCACAAGCCATCACCGAAGCTGACCCGACTGCAATCTTTATGTGGTCAACGCACCGGGTAGAGAAGCTAATCCCTGAACACTTCACAAGCAAGGGTGTTCACGCCTTTCAGGGACAGACCATAGAGGACAAGCACATCTATATTGCGATGGACTTCTTCGAGTATGCGATGCCGTACACTGCACTCTCACGTGCAAGGAACTCAATGCAGATTACTTTTGTTGATTGTAAGTAATGTACGCAGCCAAAGGGAAAGGATACTTGGACAAGCAATACCAGACCGAAAAGAAGATGTGTTATATCCGGACACCAACGGAACTATGGGAGCAGCTAAACGAGGAGTTCCATTTCACACTGGACACTTGCGCCAGTGATAAGAACCATCTGTGTCCTAACTACTTCACAGCTGAAACCGATGGACTCAAAAGTAATTGGGGCAACCACACTGCATACGTACACCCGCTCTATGACCGGCTACTGCCCAAGTGGGTCGAGAAATGCGCCAACCGGACAGAAGGGATTAGCGTGATGCTGCTCCCGGCTTCAACGCATACCGTATACTTCCACAAGTACATCTGGAAGAACCCTAATTGTGAAATCCGCTTCCTACAATGTCCGCACAAGAACGGAAAGGCAGGTTGGTATATGGCCACCGACGATGGCGATGTGTCTGCGAGTGTGGGGTATATTCGTCCATTAATGGTTCTCGTCTTTCGTCCAAATGAGTAAGTACTGGGGAGGCAAGGATTACACCGGTGCAATTCCAGAAGAGGACGATGCACCTCCACAAGTCCCGGTCAAAATACCCAAGAAGCGCTACACATTCAAGTCAGCTAAAATCTGGAAGAGAATTACAAATGAAGCACAGCGCCATTTTGCAGTCGATAGTGATTACAAACTTGTCGTTGTCCAAAGCTATCGCTTGGGCAAAGAAGCACGGATATCACGACGTTCCCGACGTAGAGCCGCACAGCATTCGGTTTCGTCAGTATGACCCGCACCCACTCGAACGTGAGGGCTACTATTTCCGTACCAAGCCCTTTGCTCACGGATATTTTGTATTCGCTATCAAACCATAAGCTTTCTAACTAATTTACTAAATGGCGTATCCAGTGCAGAATATCGAACGTCAGCTGGAACTTGGTAAGCAGCAGGAAGGAGTCGTGATTCGGCAGCCGTCAACTGCGCTGTTTGGAATTAACAGCTTGGACAGGTATGCAAATTATTCGGTAACGGTGAACTCGCAGCGATACAACAATCCTACAACTCCGTATGCATTCAGTATCCAGAAGGCACAGGTTCTTATGCCGGGTCTGTTCACTCGGTTCGGTGTGACCGAGTGCGTATTCAACTGGACAATCCCAACAATTACGGCGAGGAATTGCGCAATCGGTCTGTCGTACTCTCCGGGTGGATTTGGTGTTGGAGTTACGACTGGCTACACTATCCAAGTGCCGTTCGGTTGGTACACAGCTTCCAATCTTGCAACTACGCTCCAAGCTCTCATTCGTGCTGCAACTGGAAGCAACGCTTTTACGGTGACGACCGATGCCGTCAGCGGTGCGTTCACGTTTGCGACAAACCTCGCTGATTGTTTCTATCTGTATCCGGTGAATAGCTTTGGCGCAACGTACACCACAGCCGGTCTGTATTCAACGCTCAATCTTGGGCCGGATACCTTCGCACAGGACATTCAGGTTCTCTCTGCATCTTCGAACGCCGCATCTACGGTGGACTTCTTCCTGAATAGCACGGAGGGTTTTGCAGTGAACGGCAAGGTTACGACGACTGGATTCAGCCCTGCTGGATTCAACGTTACATCTGCGACCATTACAGCTATCGGCACTACGGCAGGTACAGGGCAGCCGTATATCCGGGTGACTGCTTCTGCAACCAGTTTCGCATCTACCGTTGGTAAGATTAGTGTAACGGGCAATGCTCTCTCTATCCAGCAGGGAGGCGTACCCCAGATGCTCTCGACCAAGTTTGTAGATATTGTTTGCACCCAGCTAACCGGTGACCAGGCAGTAAAGGACAGCTCGACAGCGCAGTCCGTTCGGGACGTGCTGTGTCGTCTGTATCTGGATAATGGTCTTAACACGAGTCCGCAGACGCTCGGCACTACGCCGTTCACTACGCAACGTGCATTCCCGTTCCCGAAGCAGATTAAGTGGCTTGGTCAACGCAACGTTGGTAATTTACTCTTTGAGGTGTACGATGATAGGGGTAACCTGCTCACGACTGGTGAGCCGACTGCATCTGGGTACACGACGCAGTTCAGCGACGTTATGCAGGGTGACTTCCAGATGACGCTACTGATGAGCGAGAATTAATTCAGTGGTGCTTGATGAGATGCTCGTGGATACGGGACTGGCGCATACTCTCCGGGTGTTCCGGGATATCGTGCAGGTGGTCAGGCAGCTTTCCGTGATGCTTGAAGCCGCCAATCTGGTTCTGTCCAGGCACGAAGAACGTCTTCCACTTGTGTCCGTGATTCTTCTCAACGAAGTCAAACGAACTCGGCTTAACCGTCGCAGGTACATCTTCGAGCAGAATTGCACTTGCCGGGCCAATACGCATACGAAACAGCTCCTCTGGGGAACGGGACTTTGTGAGAACCTCCATTTGTTCTATCAATCGCAAAACTTCCTGTCGCATTGAATAAACAAAATGGAAGGCACAGCAACCGAGTCAGTTCAGGAGGTTCTCTTTCGTCGTCTGCCGGACAAGGATATTTACTATGCTGACCCCACGAATAGTGAGGTGCAGATGATTCCTACCACGCAGAACACCCGGTACACACAGGCGTTCACGTCGCTTGGTGGAGGCACGAGCGTCTTCCTCATTCCTGCCCAGAGTGGTCAGGTGCAGGACATCGTTCTCCAATTCCAGCTCCAAGCGGGTACGGCCGGAAGCTCCTCGAATATGGCGCTTCCGCTGGGCTGGGGCTACTCGCTCATCAAGTCCATCAGCTACCGCATCGCAGGAAGTACCCAGTTTTTCCAGACTGGGCAGCAAAGCCTCGTTCACGCCCTCTCTCGTTGCACCGCTGACGGCAGCCGTGACCAGCTCTTCGCACTTGGCGGCTCTGCGATTATCACTGATGCTGGTTTCCAGTCCAGTTCGAATTATGGGTATGTGTGGCTTGACCTACCGTGGACTCGTCCTGCCGCACCCGGTAAGCCGGTTGGAGTTGCGTCTGACCTCCTTGCCTCGCAGATTCAAATCCAGGTCGAGCTTTATCCCCTTGCGAGTATCGTGTCTGCATCTAACGTGTCGGCGATTCCCTCGACGTTGCAGTCCCTCTCCGCTGCGACGTTCACGGTGCAGGTTGCCCAGCTCAACAGCCGTGATGACTCGATGGCTGCCGTGAAGCCGATGCAGGATATCGTCTATCGTCAGCCAATCGAGTTTCTCAATCAGGAGCAGCAAATCGCACTCGGTAGCAATACTGGGTCGCAGACAGCTCTCCTCACGGGCTTCCGCAATGGTACATTGAAGAAGGTGATGTGTTGGCTCACCCGCAATAGTGAGCAGGTGCAGTCCAATACCTCTGCGGTGAATATCTGCAAGTGCTATGCGCCTACGTCTATGCAGCTCACGTATGCCGGTAACGTGTACGCCAATTATTCGCAGGGTGCGTCTGCGGTTTGGAACATCGTTAATGCTACGGTGCCGCCGTATGTGTCTGCCGCACCGCTCTCGTATTCAGCTCCGTCGTTCTCGTCTACCCCGACGAGCAACGCTTACAGCTGGGCAGAGCTTCCTCTCTCGCAGACGTTCGATTCGCTGGTGACTGGCGATGTGCTGGTTCAGGAGGGATTGAGTGTGACGAACGGCTCGATGCAGCTCGTCCTCACGACTCCTTCGGCGCAGACGGACTGGGTTCTCCACCTCTCGTATGTGTATGCGGCGGCTCTCACGTACAAGAACGGCACGGCGGATTTCGTATTTTAGAGCATCTAACCTCATTCGTCGTCACTATCCTCACAGGCGGAAGCAATGAGCTTTTCAAAATAATCAAGGACTACTTTGCCTTTGGGCTTGTCCTCAACAATCTTCGCACGTTCACGCTTCAAACCGCCACTTCCCGCAGAAACTTCTGCTGGGATTGGCTGACTTGCCGGGAGCTTTCCTTCCGCCTTTAATCTCGCCATCGTACGTGGGTGGAAGTCGCAATCTGCATAAATCGAATCACTTGGCGCTTGGCGTGTTGGCTTCGGCATTTGTTATTTGCGAATAGAATATATCACGTAATCTATTAAGTAAGATGAGCGTGGATATACCCGATAAGCCGTTCGAATTAAAGTTGTCGAGCGATGGAAGTGGAAACTCCGTGATGTGCATTGGAAGTACAAAATCCGGGAAGTCGTATGCGCTGCGATACATCTTGAAGAACTACTTCTCCAAGCATCTCGGCGTGATGATGACGAACTCGCCCCAAGCCGAAATCTATAAGGATATGAAAATTATCCAGTCGCCAGAGTACATTCCGCAGGTCATTAAGGATATGGCCTACATTAATGAGAAGACCAAGAACCACTACGATTTTCTGGTGGTGCTTGACGACATTGTTACGAACGTCAAGAACGACAAGGAGATTTTGAAGCTGCTCACAATCCGGCGTAATTCTGCAATGTCGACGATTATGTGTTCGCAGGGGATTACTCTGTTGAGTGCAGTTGGGCGTACGAACGTGAACTTCGTCCTTCTCTTCAAGCAGAACACAGACCAGGAGCGAGAGAAAATTATCAAGACCTATCTGTCCTCGTATTTCCCAAAGGAGATGAAGATGAGGGAGCGTATTCATTGGTTTCGTGTGAACACCGAAGACCATCACTTTATCTGCTTGGATACGCTGAACTCGGTTATCTACCGGACTAAAATCAGTGAGTAAGACAAATGTCGGTGTTGACGGCAAATACTCAATCTGCACCGGGCGTGTTTTTCTTTGCGCAATCAACAGCACCCGTAGTTGTGAGTCCGTTGAATGTAGTGAATGGTATATCAAACTTTACGACGCAGATTATCACTGCATCGAATAGCGGTACACTCCGGGTGGACAATTATCCGCCTGATGCATCGCCGATTGGGTCGCTGAATTTCTGCAATACAGGTGGAGTGCTGTCCAGTACGCTCTATCTGGGCAACAACCCAGTCATTACGGCTACCAATCAGCAGAACCAGATTTTAGCTGTGACTGGTCTGTTTGAGGTCAATGACCGACAGACCGGCAACTTTATCACGATGTCCAATAATGCAATCGGGTACAATAACTCGAACTACATCTTCTTCAATACAGAGGAGGGCTGCAACGCAACGGTGCAGCTTCTTTCCAACGTACTTGTGGACAATAACTACATCACGCTTGGAAATTATGCAGGAACGAACATACAGATTGGGAGCAACTCGATTGTGTTTGAGAGTTCCAACACTGCACCGCCGACGACGACTACGTTGAGTTATCCGTTCTCCAACGCTGGAAGCTACGGCATCTCGAACATCTTGTATACGCCTGTGTATAGCAACTGGACGTGGATTACCAATTCATCAGCAGGACTGACTGGTGGATTCGCCAAGTACCCATCTACACTTGACCCCAGTAACGCAGTGAGCTTATCGAACCCTTCGTATGCGTGGTTGCAGTATGGGTCACTGAACGGATATGTCGCTCTCGATAGTCCAATTATTTCGTCATTCAAGGTTGGTGCTACGGTGACCGTGACGTTCTCGGCGGCGTATCCAGTTTCATCTGTGGGTTCAGCTGAAATAACGGTTGCTTTCAATGGAACAGACGTGTACAGCAATTCTGCATTGACCAATACGTTCACGACATACAGCTTCACGTATACATCAGTAGGCGCAGACCAGATTAGCTTCCAGAACACAGGTGGTCAGGATTCGTACCTGCTGATACAGAACCTCACGCTCTCCGGGTATGCGCCGCAGAGCGAAATCTCCAACGTGACGATGTCGTTCACTCCCAACGTCTTTTCGGTCAATACGACCCTGATGAGTACACCTGCGATTGCTACGTCCAACATTGATGCGATTAGCGGCTCGTTGACGATTGGAGGTGCTGGAACTTCGAGCAACGTCGTCATCAGCAACGCATCTGCAATGAACGGAAACGGTGGGTCATTGGTCATTGGAACAAATAGCTCAACTACCTCGCTCTACAACGTCGCCAACATTCAGGGCAACAGCGGAAACCAGATGAACATTGGAGTTCTTTCACCGCAGGTCAATTTGTTCAACGTGTCCAACATCAACGGACAACCTTATCCCGCATTGGCGGTCGTGTCGAACGTTAGTATTGCGAGATTGTCCTACAACAACAACTCAGGTACGGTCTCGTGGGCATTCACAAGTCCATATTCGCTACCGTCATCTAACGCTTGGTATATGTTTCAACTCAACGTTACATTCAGTACGAGTGGCGGAAACCTTGGAGGGCCAGTTACAACAACGAAGCTTGGAACAATGGACTCTGGAAGTAATGCATTTAACTCGGTGTCCCTTTCGCAGTCAGGAATCAATGACCCAATCTTTCAGTACACCGAAACGTTCATCGGGCAGACAGGAACAAGTCCATCAATCACGTTCAGCGAGACCCAGCAGTTTTGGAGTGCAAACCCAAGTTCAATTTCCGCTGTCGTAAGAATGATTTACTACCGCATAGGATAAGAGATGTCGCTGCTGACGAATAACACCCAATCAGCGCCGGGTGTGTTTTTCTTTTTGAGAAATCCTGTTCCATACCTGTCGATTGCACCGAGCAATAGCGATGTACCTATTAGTCAAGCTGGTCAGGTTATCATAACCAATGTCGGTGGAAATATGTATGTGAATGGAAGTGCGGTTGGTCAGCCGTCGAATTGGTCGCTGTACCCAGCTATATCCAACACTATAAAGATGGACGCTTCCAATACGATTACAAACTCCGGGAACAACTTGTACTACAACGGGTCGCTGTTAGCCAACGCCAGTGATATCCAGAACATCGCCGACTGGTCGCTGTACGTAGCCCTGTGCAATATCGATATGAACAGCAAATCCATTAGCAATTCAACTGGCTACTCTGGGTCAGGCAACGTGACGACAAGTGGAAACGTATCCGGCGCAACCGGGACATTCCCTTCGATTACGACAAACTTAATTAACTCACCTGCATCGAACCATACGCTAAACATTTCAAATGCAAACTTGACTGGTGATGTAGCCGCATCTATGTTGAACATTGCGAACACAGGAGTCATTACAGCTGTGGACGTTCGCCCAGAAGTCAACATCAAGAGTGAAGGCGGACTTCAAGGCGGTAAAGTAAGTTTGGTCGCAAACGGAAGCACGTACGGACTGCCGACAGCGTTCGGTGGACTGGTTGAGATTACTGCAAATCCGCAGACGACGTTTGGACTTGACTACAACGTCACGGTAGGCGGTAAGGTCAACATTACTGCAAACAGCGGTGTTGGTATTGACGTAGCTACATCATCAATCTCATTGAACGCAGCTGGTATCAACTCGTATGCAGGTGTGGGTACGCCGCTGGGTTCTCTGGCTGGATACAATTATGTTGTAGCCACCAACTCGGTTAACATCGTGTCTGGTCTGTTCACTGGGACGTTGCCCTCGTATCCGGGCTATAACTATCTGTATGGTCAGTTCGGTACACGCATTTCAAATTATCTGTTCACGGATTACATTCAGCCCATCGGTTCGTTGACCGGTCTGGTCATCAGCGGAAACGTTACCCAGAATATTACGATGTGCAACGCCAACCTGATTTCGATGTATCTCGGCGCAACTGCAACCTCGAATGGTAGGATAAGCAATATTGGTGTTGCCGACTTTTCCAGCGGCGGTATTGGGAACAACGGCATTATCCAGAATGTACTAACGATTAATGGAACTGCGCCTTCATCGTGGCTGACCTCGTTAGCCGGGTGGAGTGGTCAGGTTGCGAGTTCAACGCTGAATATGTGCAACAACAACATTACCAACTGCGGCACAATTAACGGCGTACAGATTACCTCAATTGCAACTTCGAATTGGGCTTCGTTTTCCGCTGTGTCCAACGTGAATATGAACAGCAAGGCGATTAGCAATGTAACTACAATCAACGGTGTTGCTCCGGGTTCTTGGATTACCAGTACGGCTGGGTGGAGCGGTAATGTTGCGACGAGCGACGTGAATATGTGCAACTTCTCAATTGTGAATTGTTGCAACGTATCATTGAGCAACATCAACGGAAACCTGATAAGCACGTACGCAAACGTGAACTGGGCTTCCAATGTTGCAGTCGCAAATGTGAATATGTGTAATTATTCGTTGTTGAACGTGTCCAACATCAACGGAATCAATCCTGCGACGTGGATTACATCGCCTTCCAACTGGTCATCGTATCCAGCACTGGCGAACGTGAACTTCGCTGGGTATACTCTTTCCAACGTCAACGACATCGAGAGCGGCGCAACATCAAATTTGGTTGTCCGGGCAAATCAGTCCAGTATCAATGTGTATGCAATCTCATTCGGCAATACAATTACGATGGCGGCAGGTTCTAACGGAGGCGCTTTTACAATTGGACAGACCTGTAATGCGATTAACACGTATTCCAATACATTTGAGATGCAGGGTGCAGGAGTCAACGTTCAAACCAATTTGAATATGTCCAATCACAGCGTCAGCAACGTAACTGGGTTCACTCGTATTCTTGGAAGTACAGCTGTGGCTCAACCTGTTATTCAATATGGAACAGCAACAGGGTCAGGAAGCAGCGGTAGTGTAACGGTGACCATTCCAACTGCATACACCAGTTCAAGTACATATGTAGTGCAGGTGACGATGCGTGATAGTCCAACCGCACAGCTATACGCCACACCCACAGCATCAAACACCTTCACGATTGGGTGGAGTTCAGCAGGAGCAGGTACGCAGAATATTATGTGGACTACATTCGGTACTTAATTCGCAATCGCAAAAAGACGAATGTTGCTTTTTAAGTAAAAATGGGAGGCAGTGAAGGTGGAGCAAAGATTTCGGTTGCACAGATGAAGAAGGAACTCCGGGAGCTTCGTAAGTCCCATATGCCTCCGCTGTCCAAGATGAAGAAGCACGAGGTTCTTGCTGAAATTGAGCATCACAAGAAGGCGAAGGGACACGTCGAGGCAGTTGAGAAGGCAGCTGCAAAGGAGGTTGCGCAGGTCGAGAAGACCGAGAAGAAGGTTGCAAAAAGCGTGAAGACAGAGAAGCCGGTTGAGGCGATGAAGGAGATTAAGAAGGCAGCCGACAAGATGGAGAAGGCGAAGACAGAGGTGCGAAAGAAGGAGGTCAAGGATTCCAAGCTGGAAAAGGCGGCTGATAAGGAGAAGCTCAAATTCGAGGAGAAGATTATCGATGCTGCACCGGAGGCCGTACGCAACCGCTTCAATCGTAAGCAGGAGCAGATGAAGGGGTCGTATTAAATCTGCGCTGTAAGTAATGCCGTTCAGTGCAAGACACCGCTTTATGAAAGTGTACGGGTTGCATTATGGTTGGAATATGAAACTCGAAGACATAGCTGAATACAGCGGTGAACCGATTGAGGTGTTAAAGGGAATATACGATGCTAAATTTGAGGAGTGCAAGAAGAACGCCGATAGTATGAATGCAGTGTATATGCACTGCAATCACGTCCGTACAGATGTACCGAAGCTCTGCAAAACCATTCAGTTTCACGAAGGGGTAAGAAAGGTGGACTTCAAATGAACCGGGAAATTTGTGTATGGTTAATAAATGTCGCTCCTCGATGTATCAAAGATTACGATGGACGTTGCGGGTGATGTTCTTACACTGACGCTCGGCGATAGTTCGTGCAAGGTCAAGCTGCCTCGTGGTGAGCGTGGCCCTCCTGGACGTGACGGCATCAGCATTCGTGGAGAGAAGGGTGAGAAGGGTGATAAGGGTGATGCCGGGCTGCCCGGTCGTGATTCAATTGTACCTGGCCCGCAGGGTGTTCCTGGCGCAGAGGGTCAGCGTGGAGGTATGCCGAAGTTTTCCGTTGGTCAGGTTGTAGTCGGCGAGACGGCGAGTATTGTGCAGAGCGGAAATGAGGAGAATCCCGTACTGAATTTTACAATCCCTCGTGGACATCAGGGCATCGCCGGACAGAAGGGTCGTGACGGCAAAGATGGACAGCACGAGTTTATTCAGGTACGCTCGATGGGACACTGCCCTCGTTTCCATAGCGAGTTTCTTGCAACTCATATCATCTGCGATGGCGTGATTGAGCTGCCGGAGATGACGGAGAGTGATGTTGGCGCTTGGACAGTGTTAAAGACGTTTGACCGACTGACCGTGACTGGACTGATGGAGGGTACTGGACTTGTGCTGGACAAGACGAGTCGCAAGTTTGTCGTAGTCCCGTACGGCGACAAATTTAAATTCTCTACGTTTTAGTAATGCCGAGCGAGTTAGTCGAACTGATTGAATTTTTGCGTGTGAACCCTCCTGCAAATAGCTTCGTCGCAGTGCAAGTGTACGACCAGATTAAGATGAAGGTAGTGGAGATGCTGACCGCTCAACTCTCACGTGAAGAGCGGAAGGAGGTAATGCGAGTTCTATACGGGGTGCGGGACTCTGGGATTTCTCGACTTCCGCTTTGAAGATTGTAATCTCAACAAGTCCGTTGCACTCGTCCGGCTTGGCTGTCTTGTAGGACTTGAACTTGGAATTGAAATGCGCAATCGATTCAGCCGGTAAGGGTGGACTAATTTCAGCCAGACGCTCATAATCATCACGCACCTTCTTCAAGAGGTCGTGTGCAGTCATACGCTCTTCACGTGGAAGCGAAAGCTCAATCGTAAGAAAACGGAAATTACGTGCGTACTGAATTGCGGAGATGCGATGACCTTCTGCTCGTTTTGACCACTGGAAGTAAGAACCAGTCGTGTTCAGGATAGAAACAAAGAGAGATGCAATTCCAAGCATAATTGAAGCGAACTGCTGATTGCTGAACATCGAGCTTGAACCAACACTAATAAAACCTGTGATTGCCGAACCAATCGCAACCGGAAGGTCTATAAAGGTCTTGCGGTGGCTATATATGTTTTCTGCGTGGCTGTGCAAAATTGAGAGGCATTGAGAACGTTCACCGGTTTCCTTGAAATATGCTTCAATTAGCGGTGTCCAGCTAATATGGTCAGGCAGTTCGCTCATTTATACATTGAAGCGACGTTTGTATGACGCAATGTTGGTTTGCAGGTTAGTTGAATCGCCCCAAAGCAAATAAAAGCTTAAAAAACTTGCACGACGAGGGTCGTTGGTTTGTAGGTCTTTATGGTGGCGCTTACGATAACGCTCACGACGTTCCTTGTCGTGATGGTCTAAATACGATTCGTACCCCTTTGCACCGAAGCTCGTCTTCTTACCATCATCGAAGATGGCCGTGTACTTGTGCTTGGAATCAGTTGCCGGTACGACCCTCATTTGTAGCTACGGCTTTGTTATAGAACTCCTCGTTTTTTTCCATTCCAATCGCATTACGGTTAAGACGCTGTGCAGCACAAGGGTCATTATGAATACACACGAAAAAGAGGTGTAGAGTTCTACGGCTCTTTTTATGTGATGTTTAGTTAGGACGAATGATGATTTCGCTTGATTTCTTCTTGGCGTTCATAGACCACGCCCATTCAACCGGTTCGATGATGCAATCCGCATATAATTCACGAATACGAGGAGTGTCGTTGTAAGACATAAACCAGTTCTTACGCTTTTTGAGGGTCTGTGCAAGACGTTCGTGATTGAAAGGCGCAGACAGGTACAAATTTGGCTGGTCATATGGAGGGTCAAGATAGGTTAGAACGTCCGGGTGAGTATCGAGAAACTGCTCGTAGTCAAGATTGCTGAATTCGATGTTGGTTAGGTCAAGTTCCTTGATACAGGACTCGGTGAACCTTGCGCCACTGAACCCACCAGTCATACAACCCGAAAAACACGAGCGATTGACCACAAAGTACTTGGCTGCACGTTCAATATCGCTGCCTTCGTTCATTGTAGTTTTGAGGCGCAAATATGTTTCCTTCGTGATAGGCAGATAAGCCCGGACAAGCGGTAAACACGCTGATTGATGCTTGAAATAATTGATGAGTGGTTCGTAGACATCATTGGAAAAGACCTTGATGCCTTTATGAGCTAAATGCATCTCAAAAGACGAACCGCCTGTGAACGCAGATGCAACGTGAGTTGTACCTTCCGGGACGTACTTGTCGAGAAGCTTGATGGCTCGTTGTTTTCCACCAGCATAGCGCAGCATTCTTGTTATACATATATATATTCCCTGTCGTGTAAATGGGTTGTTATACGGACTTTCTGGGGCGTTGGCCGTTTGCATCCAAATTCGCTTCATTTTGAC
>Ga0214207_1000240_pt1 | contig 17589 bp, 15 predicted proteins | sample TroBogEpilimnion_6_FD_153045 | JGI IMG/M metagenome (GOLD analysis project Ga0214207, IMG submission 153045) | Freshwater microbial communities from Trout Bog Lake, WI - 13JUL2009 epilimnion | ecosystem: Environmental > Aquatic > Freshwater > Lake > Epilimnion/Euphotic zone | place: Trout Bog... | reverse complement strand
CAACAACATGCCATGAAAAGTCTCTGCAAGCCATCAAATTAGTTAATACTCTGGTGTAGTGCTTTTCTGTCCAGAATTCAGGATCTTTTTGTTTTGCATCGAAAAGGGCAAGATATTGATTCCATAACGTTTTCTTTTCTTTTATAGGCAGATCAAACACGTTTTTTCCTTCACTTAAGTCCTATTTAGGTTAAATATTAACCGCCTTATCTCATTTCTCTCCCTTATGAATCGCTTAGACCTGAGTCCATGCTTGATGGGTGACTTACCACCGTGCATTCGACATCTTCCATTGGGCATCGCAGGGGATTTACATGAACCCCCTGTAGTTCTAGCATGAGCACCACATCTTGGAGCACAGTGCATGGGGTATGTCATCTTTTCCTTGTTAGTCAATTGGGCGACCCCCTGTTTGTAAAGAACCAGCAATTACAGCCTGACCCTGAACATTGACATGCTGGACGGTCATGGTTTGGGTATTGCCGTTCTGAAGTCTTTGAAGGGTGAGTGCGCCACGGCTAAACGCTTCCATTAGTCTTACCGCTAGATTTCCGAACTTGACCTTGGTGGCTGGGTCTTTGTAAATTTCAGAGTTTCTAAAGCTTTCCATAGCGTATTTATGAGCAGCCGCTAACTGATGAGAGAGCATCTGTTGCACACTGTTAGATGCTTTGACTTCATGGGCTGTTGATAGCGCTAGGTCGAGTAGGTTAGTTTCTTTAAGCATTTCCATTCGGTCAATGGAGGCATTTAGGGCAACCTTATTAGGAGACTTTAGAGCCTCGTTCACTCCATCACTAGATAACTCATAAGGCTGTATTAATTCGTTGCTTGTACCGTGTTCTGGTGGGTTTTGGAGGGTTAGAGATTGAATTGCTTCTGCTTTAGCAAATTTTGCGGAAGAAGAATTAATCTCATAACGCACTGGGTCTGTAGATGGGTTAGCAAGTATCTTGTCAGCACGGTAGAGGTCTATGATTGCTTGGGCTGTTTCAGGATGTTTCTGTTTCATTGTTGCTCACTGTTTGTTGTTAGTCTCTTCGCTCTTGCTTTGGGCAAGCTTCGAGACTGGGAACTCAATCCCAATTCATTTAAAACCACGGATAAGACCAGCCAGTCAATATCCATGTACATCCTTATCCTCTTGAGCAAGCACTCAAAATAATCTTCTCAAAATCACCCTTGCACATGTAGCGCAAGAAGGGCGTACTTTTATAATCTCGAATATCAATCGTTCCAAAGCTCCAATCCATTCTCTCGTGAACATCTTTAATCATCTGATGGAATTTATGCTTTGCGAGATGTCTTGGGTGGCTAGTGACAAGGTGAAAGTGCGGTCTATTAGCCAATCCTCCACGCTCGTAAGAAATGACTACGGGAAGCCGTTGATGACTTCCTAGGTAGGCCCGTCCAAAGACCTTTTTGTTCAGTCTATCTATAAACCATTTTGCAGTAGGCTCAGCCATCTCATCACGCCAATAGGTATGGTGTTCTGGGTGTTGCAACTTTAAAAGGATTGTTACGGCATCAGTAAACTTCCCAAAATCACCAAAAAATAGTCGATAAGTAGAGCGTTTATCTAAGTGCGCTTGCATTTTTCAAGCATCCAATTTGAGATGTCAGATTGCAGCCAAACTCTTTTTGTTGGCGATAGTCGAACAGCCTTTGGGAATTTCCCCTGAGCTTCCCAGGCCAGAATGGTTGATTTGCCAAGACTTGTCTGTCTTGCAACTTCAATTAGATTGGTAAATCTAGGTGTTTGATTCGCATCATTCATTAGCATCTTTCATCGGCAAGTTGTTCTATACCGATGTTATAAATGCCAATACATACTTAGTCTATTTAGAAATATCGCCTTTGCTAGTACGGTAGTTATTAAACTCTGTTAGCCATCTACTAACCCCTATGCTTTTTTTAAATTGAATTTTTGCGCCAGCTTCTACTCGCTTCATGCCAGCCCCAAGCCACTCAATTTCAGGATGAGCCTTTGACAAAGCCTTGCTGATGTCAATGAACCTCAACTTCTTATTTTTAAATTCTGTTTTGCTAGAAATTTCAAAACAAATTTGCATGAATATCTTTTTCAATTCATTGGTTTCAGTATGTTTTTTCATTGCCCCCATGACACGCTGGGCATGCGACTTAGTAATTTTTGACGAAAGTTCAAAATATGAATCAAGATAGAAATCAATGATTTGCTCTTTACTCATTCGCTCCATCTGTTCTCGAACGACCCCAAAAAGTTGCCTGAATTGGTCTTTGGTGAGTGCCATAACGCTCCTTTTAAGCAACCTTAAGTTGAATAATGTTATCTGCAGTGCCTGTTGAGCAGAAGTCTTCCCATAAATTCATCAATTCTCGCCTTCTTGGAAGTAAATCACCTCTGCGGTAGGAGGATTCAGTTTTATTGCTAATGGCATGCGCTAAAGCCATTTCTGCCACTTCTGAAGGCGTTGATGTCTCTTCTGCGACCCAATCTCTAAATGTAGAGCGAAAGCCATGAACGGTTGCCTCGGTAGTTAGTTTCCTTAATGCCATTGTCATTGCCATGTTAGAAAGTGCCTTGCCATTATTTGAAAATAGGTATTGGCTATTAGGGTCAAGCATCTTTGTGATGTTAAGAATTTCGACTGAGCGTGCGCATAATGGGACTCGGTGCTCTCGATTGCCCTTCATTCGCTCGGCAGGAATTGTCCAGATATTCTCAATTACCTCGCTCCTTAGTCCGCCAATTACCTCGCCCGTCCTCGATGCATTAAGAATTGTGAACTCCAAAGCGAGGGCGGAGATACTCTCTATATCTCTTAGTTTTTTGAAAAGGGCGGGAACTAAGTTAAAAGGTAGTGCTCTGTGATGCTTGACCTTCGCTATTTTGTTTGGGGCTGAAAGTATGGTCTGCAAGTGACCTCGCCACATTGCAGGATTGTTGCCTGAGATGTATTTGCGTGCTACCGCAGATGAAAATATCCACTCTAACCGCCCCCTCAATCTGGATGCCGTATGCGTTTTGCTGACCCATATAGGTGACAGGATTTTCAAAATATGCTCAGTATTAATTTGCTCTATTGGCATCTGTCCAATTACTGGGAAAGCAAATTCTTTTATGGTGTATAGCCATTGGTCATGGTGCTTTGTGCTGCGCCATTCATGACTTTTTGCTTTTATGCATTCAAGTGCGAAATCACTAAATAGGACGGGAGCTTTCTTATTCTCAATCGCTTCCTTGGTTGCTTTTTTCTTAGCTAGAGGGTTAATCCCTTTGGAAAGCTCAATTTGGGCATCCAAAGCCTTTTTTCTAGCCTCTTGAAGTGGAACCACATTTATTGAGCCTAGGCTCATATCCTGTCTTTTTCCGCTAGACATGTACCGCAGAATCCAATACTTCTGCTTAGAGCTTTTCACCCATAAGTGCATACTGCTTGCATGGTCGAAATAACGACCAGGTGTTTTAACTTTTACTGCAAATTGGTGGGTTAGCTTCATTTACATTCATCCTTTAGTTACCTCAAACCTTCCCTCATTGAGGGGGTGTAAGAGGGTGGTTGGCTTAAGAATTCAATGTAAGGTCTAAGAAGCCTCATTGGAAGCATTGAAAATTGACTTTGCTAGCAAAAGCTATATTTCATAAGTTTGGGTTGTATTCTTGGGGGTGCTAGCTTGGTCTAGGAGCTTCTTTAACCTAACATTAGGTCAAGTAGACGCCCCTTCCGCCAAGAAGTTTGAAAACCACCTTAGGGTGGTTTTTTATTTCGAACATCTCGTAATATCTTAGAAGATTAGTAAAAAAGTAACGGCAAAAGTAACGATAAAAGTAACAGCACAAAACCAATTAAAAGACGGAGAAAACATGATTTTTGCAATTTTGTTAATGGATAAACCTGGCACTGCTGATTTGCGAATCCAGATTCGCCCAGAGCATCGTGCATACCTGGCTCAACTAGCTGATCGTATGGCCTTTGCCGGGCCTCTTACAAGCGATGATGGCAAAACTACATTAGGTAGTTTGATTGCGATTGATTTTCCGAGTAGAGCTGATGTTGATGCGTGGTTAAAGGATGAGCCCTATACCAAGGCTGGTGTTTATGAAAAGCCTATCATTCATGTGTTTAACAATATGCGGGAACAAAAAGCAGGTTTTCCTCCAGCAAAATAAAGTAGCTTTTGAAGTAGACGTAGAGAGTATAAAAAAGCCGCTAATTAGCGGCTTTTGTTTTACTGTGGAATATATTTTTACAGTGGCTTGATCTGTAGTTTCCGGAACTTAATCGTGCCGCCAGCCGATTGCAAGGCAATGGGACCCTCCGTAAATTTACTATCCTGGCCATTGGCAACTGTGACAGCGCCATTCATCATGACTTTGAAGTTAGAGCCATTGGCAATAATCTCCATGGTGTTCCAACGCCCACCAGCCTTAGGTACAGGATCAACTTTGGCTATATCCACAATCGCTCCAGTTGCGTATGCTTGTTCGGGGCGCGTATCCCAAATATTCACTTCATAAGAGTTCGCAGCAGAGACTTTATTTGAATCTTGGCAACGAATAAAAATGCCACTATTAGTATCAGACTCAGCATAAAACTCTGCCTTAATCACAAAGTTTTTGTAAGTCTTGCTGCTTACTAAAAATCCTGAAGGTTTATTACCCTCGATAATTCCATTGCCGATTAGCCAGTTCGCGTTCCCTATGATGTTCCATCCGTTCAAACTCACACCATCAATGAGATCGGTAAAACCATCTGAATTTTGGGCATTCGCTACGCCACCCATAGTGAGGGCGAAAAGAGAAAAAATCGATAAGGCAAAATGCTTCAACAAGGTTTTCATACAGTCTCCTGAGGATATATTTATTATTTGCGTAAATTTCATTGTTACCGATGTTGACCCATTAATACAAGTAGGTGTTTTTCCTCCAAAACCCTTGCAGAATCAAGTAGACTTGAGGTCATGAATTCAACAAAATTTCACATTTTCTCTATTGCTACGGTTCTAGCTATCTTGAGCCTCATAGGTTGCGGTTCGATCGAATCAGCTGCGCAAGAGGACTGCACATCGATTGGCTGGCAAATTGGTAGCAAAGGCTATCAAGACTGCTTCAAAGCCAGGGTTTATGAGCGTAAGTTGGACTACTCATTGCCCCCCGGGGACAAGCCATCCCCATCTCTCTTGTAATCAGGGTAAACCCTTGATTCAACTCCTTGAGCTCCGTCAAGGACTTAGAGGCTTAAATAACCCAAAATAAAGCGTTCCTTTGCATATCTTAGACCTTTTTAAGCTCTGGCTTGATCGGTTCTAAGGTGGGCAAAATAGGGTAGCGCTGTGTACTTTTGCGTAGCAATATGGCCATAAATATAAAAATTAGAGACTAAGAATTATGAATCATCCAAAGCCTTCTGGAGAAGTCAAAGCGGTTGCTATTGCGACTGCAGATGATTTGAGAGAAACCATTCGGCGTAAGAGTAAGTTAAAAGGTCGTCAAGCTGATGACGCTTCCATTGCCGAGGTACGCCAGTTAATTGGTGGTGCACCTCATCGTCGTGACTTGCTGATTGAAAATCTCCATAAGCTGAATGATGAATATCGCGCTTTGCATGATCGTCACTTAGTTGCGCTTGCAAAAGAAATGAATCTGCCAATGGCAGAGGTGTACGAAGTAGCTACTTTCTACCACCACTTTGAGGTGGTGCGTGGTAATGATCCTGTTGCAGACATTCTTATCCGGGTTTGTGACGGTATTGCTTGTGAATTAGCGGGCGCTCAAAATCTCTTATCTAAATTGCCAGCTATCCTTGGTAATCCGAATATTAAAGTCGCTGCAGCTCCATGTGTTGGGCGTTGCGAGCAAGCTCCCGTAGCAGTCGTTCACCAGTACCCAGTGCTCTTTGCTACGACAGATAAAGTAGCAGCTGCAGTTAAAAACAATTTAACCACGCAGCCTATGGCTAAGGATGATGCAGTGTTTGATCCTGTGGCATTGACAGAGCAGGGCGTTTCTCCTCAGGGCGAAATGCAAGCGGTCTCGCCGGATTATGTTGGCTATGAGTCTTATCGCAAACAAGATGGCTACGCTTTAGCAAAAGAAATCTTTGAAGGTAAGAGAGATGCTGAAAGCATCATTAAGGCAATGGAAAGCTCTGGCTTACGTGGGCTAGGTGGCGCTGGCTTCCCTGCGGGACGCAAATGGCGTATCGTGAAAGATCAAGTTGCTCCTAAGTTGATGGCCGTAAATATAGACGAAGGTGAGCCAGGAACATTTAAGGATCGTACCTATTTAGAGCGTGATCCACATCGCTTCCTGGAAGGTCTTCTTATCGCGGCCAGCGTAGTAGGCATTGATGCTTGCTATATTTATTTACGTGATGAGTATCACGGCTGTAGAGAGTTACTTGAGGCTGAATTGGCAAAGCTTAAGGCCAATCCGCCGTTTCAGTTACCCAATATTGAATTGCGTCGTGGTGCCGGCGCCTATATCTGCGGTGAAGAGTCAGCCATGATTGAAAGCATCGAAGGTAAGCGCGGCGAACCACGTATGCGTCCTCCTTATATTGCACAAGTCGGCTTATTTGGACGTCCCACTCTAGAGCACAATTTTGAGACTCTGTACTGGGTGCGCGATATTGTTCAGCGTGGACCAGAATGGTTTAGTTCATTCGGCCGTCATGATCGTAAAGGCTTGCGCAGCTTTAGCGTCAGTGGGCGCGTCAAGAAGCCTGGTGTGAAGTTGGCGCCAGCAGGCATTACGATTCAAGAATTGATTGATGAGTACTGTGGTGGCATGCAAGATGGTCATCATTTTTATGGCTACCTACCTGGTGGTGCATCAGGCGGTATTTTGCCTGCGACTATGAATGACATTCCACTCGACTTTGATACTTTGCAGCCTTATGGGTGCTTCATCGGTTCTGCTGCCGTCATGGTCTTTAGTGACAAAGATAAAGCACGTGATATGGCTTTGAATGTCATGCATTTTTTTGAGCACGAGAGTTGTGGTCAATGCACCCCATGTCGTGTTGGCACAGGAAAAGCCGCCAAACTGATGCAAGCTAAATCATGGGACCAAGAAACTTTAGAAGATTTAGCCACTGTTATGGTGGATGCTTCTATTTGCGGTCTTGGCCAAGCCGCACCAAATCCCATTCGTTGTATTCATAAATATTTCCCGCAGGAAGTTGCTTAAAGAGCCTTCAATAAGCCAATACATAAAAGGGGATAACGAGACAAACATGAACGCACCAACAAATCCAAAAGAAGTCGAATTACAAACCGTAGAGTTCAAGCTCAACGGTAAAACGATTGTTTCGTATGAAGGCGAAACCATTTTGAAGGCTGCTAAGCGTCACGGCATCGATATTCCACATCTATGCTTTAAAGATGGCTATCGTCCTGACGGAAACTGTCGTGCTTGCGTAGTTGAAATTAATGGTGAGCGTACTTTAGCGCCTAGTTGCTGCAGAAGCGCAACCCCTGGTATGGAGGTTAAGTCCAATAGTGAGCGCGCCGTTAAGAGTCAAAAGCTTGTTTTAGAAATGCTTCTCTCTGATATGCCTGATGAAGGTTTTAAATGGGTTGGTGACACTCAGGCAGAAGAGCAAGCGAATCAACACGGTGAGCTTAGCACTTGGGCCACACGAATGGATGTCACCGTTCGCCCAGAACTCAAAGCCCTACGTCGTCAGAAAGTCAGTAGCGATATTTCACATCCAGCAATGGCTGTGAACTTAGATGCCTGCATTCAATGCAATCGTTGTGTACGTGCTTGTCGCGAAGAGCAGGTCAATGATGTGATTGGCTACGCCATGCGCGGTGGTCATAGCGAGATCGTATTTGACCTAAATGATCCCATGGGCGATAGTACTTGCGTTGCCTGTGGTGAGTGCGTACAGGCCTGTCCAACAGGCGCATTGATGCCTAAGGGTTTAATTGGTTCGCAAACAGTTGATCGCAAAGTAGATTCAGTTTGTCCATTCTGTGGTGTTGGTTGTCAAATTACTTACAACGTTAAAGATGAAAAGATTGTTAGCGTAGAGGGTCGCGATGGACCGGCTAACCATAACCGTCTTTGCGTTAAAGGCCGTTTTGGTATGGACTATATCCATAATCCACAGCGTCTTACGAAGCCATTAATTCGTAAAGTGGGCGTCGCAAAAGATGAGACTTTGCTTGAAGGTAATCAAGATTGGTCCAATATCTTCCGTGAGGCTTCATGGGAAGAGGCGCTAGAAGTTGCTGCTGGTGGGCTCAAGAAGTTAAAAGATCAGCACGGCTTAAAAGTATTGGCTGGATTTGGTTCTGCCAAAGGAAGCAATGAAGAAGCTTACTTATTTCAAAAACTAGTTCGCACTGGCTTTGGTAGCAATAACGTTGACCACTGTACCCGTCTTTGTCATGCTTCCTCTGTAGCGGCGCTACTCGAGGGTGTTGGTTCCGGGGCTGTGAGTAATCAAGTCAATGACGTTGAGCATTCCAGTCTGATTTTCTTAATTGGCTCTAACCCAACAGCAAACCATCCTGTAGCAGCTACTTGGTTTAAAAATGCGGCTAAACGTGGCGCTAAAATTGTCTTGTGTGATCCACGCGCAACTGAAATCAGTAGGCATGCTTGGCGTACGATGCAATTTAAGCCAGATACTGATGTGGCAATGCTTAATGCCATGATCTATACGATTATTGAAGAAGGCTTAGTTGATAAAGACTTCATTCAAAATCGCGCCAATAATTTTGAAGCATTAAAAGAAAATATCAAGGGCTACAGCCCAGAATCCATGGCGCCGATCTGTGGTATTGCTGCAGAAACTTTGCGTGAAGTAGCTAGAGAGTTTGCCACTACCAAGTCTGCAATGATTTTGTGGGGTATGGGTGTGAGTCAACACGTCCATGGTACAGATAATGCGCGCTGCTTAATTGCATTAGTGAGTATCACTGGTCAAATTGGTAAACCTGGTTCAGGCTTACATCCTTTGCGTGGTCAAAACAATGTACAGGGCGCGAGTGATGCAGGTTTGATTCCGATGATGTTCCCGAACTATCAGCGTGTTGATAATCCAGAAGCACATGCTTGGTTTGAGAAGTTCTGGGATACCCCTTTAGATAAGAAGCCAGGCTATACCGTAGTGGAGATCATGCATAAGATCAATGCGCCTGATAGTGATCCGGATAAGATTCGCGGCATGTATGTTGAGGGTGAGAACCCAGCAATGAGTGACCCTGATTTGAATCACGCCCGTCATGCTTTAGCCTCCTTAGAGCATTTAGTTGTGCAAGATATCTTCATGACAGAAACTGCGCTCTTAGCTGACGTAGTCTTGCCAGCGAGTGCTTGGCCCGAAAAGGTGGGTACTGCAAGCAATACTGACCGCATGGTTCAGATGGGCAAGAAGGCGATTGAACCTCCAGGTGATGCAAAGCCTGATTTGTGGATTATTCAAGAGATCGCTAAGCGTATGGACCTCTCCTGGAATTACCAAGGTCCTGACGCAGGCGTTGCAGAAGTCTATGATGAGATGCGTCAAGCAATGCACGGCGCTATCAAAGGTATCACTTGGGAACGCCTGGAAAAAGAATCTAGCGTGACATACCCATGTTTATCTGCTGAAGATCCGGGTCGTCCAATCGTATTTGATGACGAGTTTGCAACTCCTGATGGCAAGGTACAACTCGTTCCCGCTGATATCATCCCAGCAAATGAGAGACCAGATGCTGAGTATCCATTTGTATTAATTACTGGACGTCAGTTAGAGCATTGGCATACCGGTAGCATGACGCGGCGCGCGACCGTGCTAGATGCGATTGAGCCAATCGCGACCGTATCCATGCATGGCGAAGATATGGCTCAGCTAGGTGTTACAGCCGGTGATGTCATTACCGTTCAATCTCGTCGTGGTGAGGTTGGTATTCACGTGAGAAGGGATGATGGCACTCCAAGAGGCGTGATCTTTATTCCATTTGCTTATTACGAGGCTGCCGCTAACCTGATTACTAATCCAGCGCTCGATCCATTCGGCAAGATTCCAGAGTTTAAATACTGTGCGGTCAAGCTCGCCAAGGGTGGTCAAGTATCAAAGTTCATGGGCTACGGCGCCAATGATCCAGCGATTAATAAAGCGGCCATTCCTAGGTAATTGAGCGCTAGACTCAACAAAAAGGGCTCCTTCAGAGGAGCCTTTTTGTATTTAAGGCGCACAAGCTAATTGCCCTTTAGAATAAACCTTTATGGCAAGTTCCAAACCTTCCTCAAATACCAATAGTAAAGTCGAGCTTCCTGTCCTGATTATTGGGGCTGGGTTAGCTGGACTGACCGTAGCTTTGCATATGGCTGAGTCTCAGCCAGTGATCCTTATGGCTAAGCGCGGTCTGGGTGAGGCTGCTACTGCTTGGGCCCAAGGCGGTATTGTTGGTGTCGTTGACAAAGAGCATGACAGTATTGATTCTCATGTGGCAGATACATTGGATGCAGGCGCAGGTTTAGTGGTTGAATCTACTGCTCGATTTATCGCTGAAGAGAGTGCGGAAGCAATTCGTTGGTTAGTAGAGCAGGGCGTTCCCTTTACTGCAGATGAAACTGGGCCAATGGGTTTGCATTTAACTCGTGAAGGTGGTCATAGTCATCGCCGTATTGCACACGCTGCTGATGCTACTGGTAAAGCAATTCATGAGGTACTGCTTGACAAAGCAAGAGCTCATAAAAATATTCAGATCCTAGAGCATTGGATTGCACTTGATCTGATTACTAATCGTCAACTCGATGCTAAGACACAGCGGAGTAAGCCTAATCGCTGTTATGGCGTGTATGCCCTCGATATTAAAAATAATCGTGTAGAAACCATTGAAGCTAAGTCAGTTGTTTTAGCTACGGGTGGTGTTGGTAAGGTTTATCGCTATACCAGCAATCCCGATACTGCTACAGGCGATGGTATTGCCATGGCATGGCGTGCAGGTTGTCGAGTTGGCAATATGGAATTCATTCAATTTCACCCAACTTGTTTGTATCATCCAAGTGATCGTACTTTCCTCATTACTGAAGCCATGCGCGGTGAGGGCGGTTTATTAAAGTTACCTGACGGATCACGTTTCATGCCCGAACATGATGAGCGTCATGAGTTAGCCCCACGTGATATCGTTGCTCGCGCAATTGACTTTGAGATGAAAAAGCATGGCTTAGACTATGTTCATCTCGATGCAACACACTTAGGTGAAGTATTTATTAAAGAGCATTTCCCGATGATTTATGCACGTTGCATGAGTCTTGGTTTGGACATTACCAAAGAGCCGATTCCGGTAGTGCCTGCAGCGCATTACACCTGTGGTGGAGTAGTAACTGACCTAAAGGGTCGCACAGACTTGCCAGGACTTTATGCAGTAGGGGAGGCAACCTACACAGGCCTTCATGGTGCTAATCGTCTGGCAAGCAATTCATTATTAGAGTGTGTTGTGATTGGTAAGGCTGCAGCAGAGGACATTTCAGCATTAAAGACCCCAGGAATGCCTAATTTACCGTTATGGGATGAGAGCCAGGTCGAGGACGCAGATGAGCAGGTGGTCATTGCCCATAACTGGGATGAGCTACGCTCACTGATGTGGAACTACGTGGGTATTGTCAGAACAAATCGCCGTCTTGAGCGAGCTCTCCATCGTATTAAGCTTTTGCGCTACGAGGTACAAGAGTATTACGCGAACTTTAAGGTCACACGTGATCTGATCGAGCTCAGAAATCTACTGGAATGCGCAGAGTTGATCGTACGCTCTGCTTTAATGCGTAGAGAAAGTCGCGGCCTGCATTACAGTCGTGACTACCCTGGTACATGGGCAGTTTCTTACCCAACTATTCTGACCCCACAAGCCGAGGGTGCTGAGACCGCTTCTGTCTCTTAAGTTACCATAGTTATAAATCTTTTTTTTGGTGATAAGCTAGTCCAATCAAATAAGGAATGACATGGCAAGCGTCAAAAAAGACATCTACGAACATATTTCTGCCGTATATCAAACAGCTTCTGATGAGATCAAGAGTTGGATTAGTGCCTTAAAAGAAAACAATATTGAATTTATTCGTAATGTCTTAGAGAGACAGATTATTTATAAGGGCAGGGAGGGATAGGGTTTGATTTTCAATCAAAGGGGCTCAGCCCAAGATTCTCATCGAGAAATCAACCGCATTCACATCTTTGGTGAGTTTCCCTAGTGAGATACGATCAACCCCGGTGCTCGCGATGGCGCGCATTTGATCTAGGTTGATGCCGCCAGAAGCCTCTAGTAATGCTCGACCAGCGTTAATGGTAACTGCTTGCTTCATTTGGTCCGTATTGAAGTTATCGATCAAGATATTCTTGGCACCCGCTGACAGGGCTTCTTCAAGTTCAGCGAAGTTTTCTACTTCAATCTGAATGTCTACCCCCGCATTGAGAGCGTGAGCATTCTTTAATACTGCTGTGACGCTACCAGCTGCAGCAATATGGTTCTCTTTAATCAGAATGCCGTGCCACAGAGCAAGACGTTGATTCTTGCCACCACCAACGAGGACCGCATATTTTTGAGCCTGACGTAGTCCGGGCATAGTCTTGCGAGTATCTAATACGGCACAACCTTTAGGATTTGGGCTAGCGCCTGCAATGGCATCGACATATTGTCGTGTAATGCTGGCGGTCCAAGAAAGCGTTTGTAAGAAATTAATGCAAGTACGCTCTGCTGAGAGTAACGCTTGAGAATCTGCGGTGATGTCGCAAACCTTGGTATCAGGCCTCATGAGATCACCTTCCAGGTAGTACCAAGTCACATTAGCATTTGGGTCAAGTTTTTTGAGGGTTCCCTCAAACCAATCTACACCACAAAGTACGGCCTCTTGGCGAACTATCAGCTGCGCATGAATAGTTTTAGTAGGAGCTAACTTTGCGGTCCAGTCACCTGTACCAATGTCTTCTAATAATGCATCATTAATATTACGTTGACGGGCTTGCTCTAGTGTTTCGTTGTATTCAAACATGAAGATCGGTCAAAAAAAGGAATTAAAAAAACTAAGCGGCACCAATGTTCTTCACAAAGCCATGTTGGGCTTTGGCCAGGAGGTCTGGATGATTTTTGGTGAAGTTGAGCATGCGGTCAATACAACCTAGTGCCTTAGCACGAATAGGTTCATCGATGAAGATTTCACCAGAAGCGTTCTCAAGACAATCCAAAATTCCTTGTAAGCCGTTCATAGCCATCCAAGGACAGTGTGCACAGCTCTTACAGGTGGCGCTATTGCCAGCAGTCGGCGCCTCAATCAATTTCTTATTTGGAGCTAATTGACGCATACGATGCAAGATACCCTTATCAGTTGCCACAATGTATTCGGTAGCAGTACCTTCAACTACCGCCTTAATCATGGCGGAGGTCGAGCCTACAACGTCCGCAAGATCAACAACTGCTTGTGGTGATTCGGGGTGAACTAAAATCTCGGCATTGGGATGCGCTGCTTTGAGCATCTCTAATTCAACGGCTTTAAATTCATCATGAACAATGCAGGCACCATTCCACAGCAGCATATCGGCACCAGTTTGTTCTTGTATGTAGCGACCCAAATGCCGGTCGGGTGCCCATAGAATCTTTTTGCCCTCTACTTTTAGTTGATGAACGATGGCAAGAGCGCATGAACTGGTAACCATCCAATCGGCTTGTGCTTTAACTGCTGCCGAGGTATTGGCATAAACTACAACTACACGATCAGGATGTGCTGCCCTAAATGTAGCAAAGTCGGAGGCATCACATCCTAAATCTAGAGAGCAAGTAGCCTCTAAATCTGGCATAAAGATGCGCTTTTCAGGGCTAAGGATCTTGGCGGATTCGCCCATGAAGCGAACACCAGCAACAATTAAGTTCTTAGCGGGGTGATTTTTACCAAAGCGCGCCATTTCGAGGGAGTCAGCGACAAAACCGCCTGTTTCCAGAGCAAGATCTTGAATATCCCCGTCGACATAATAGTGAGCTACTAAAGCAGCATCTTTCTCTGCTAATAACTGTTTAATACGTGCAATAGCGGCAGCCTTATCGGCGCCATGAAGATGGGGTGGGGTTTTTGCCCAAGCCTGGGCAGTACAAGTAACTCCAGCAGAATCTTGCTGGGGGTAATCATAGGAAATGGGGATACTAACTGTTGAATTCATATGAAATCTTAACCTGTCTCTAGGGTTTTATCAGAAGTTTGATTAATACCAAAACGGGCCACTAACGAAATGTCGAAATTATTGCGCTAAGGCTTAAGCCGTTAAGAATAGCCAAATTTTAGAAGAATCGCTAAAGTGCATGTCTTTCGAATAAAATGGACTTATGAGAAAAACTGCCGCTATCCTTACTTCAAAAACTGGCTCAGTCTGCGCCTGAAGTGCCTAATAATGTATCGCCCGAATGTATCGCCCGCAAATTGTCTTGGTAGGTGCGGTCTCACAGATACCCTAATCTAAACTTATGCGTTTAGGTGTTTTTTTTGCTCCCCATACCTTGGCGATTTTCTGCAGTAGCTTACTGCTTGCATGCTCGGCGAACACAAAGCCAATGGCTGTACAAATCCCGAATGACGCTTGGTGGTATGCAGCTAACGCAACCCGCAATGCCAGTAGTTCTGAAAAAAATCTTGCTACAGTTCGTCAAAGAATGTTGAAGACCGTACCATTTCCATTTGTCATAGGTTTATCTGATTCGGCTGAGATTAATGCCTTTGCTGAATTAAAAAACAATCAACGTTATATTATTTTTACGAATGGTTTCATTACTCAATTTGGCAATGATCCTGATGTCTTAGCAACGGTGATGGGGCATGAGTTAGCTCATCATCAGCTAGGACATACCCAAACTGACTATGCCAAAAATCGTGATGCAACGATTGATGCAACTAGCCAAGCCCTGGGGATGATTGCGAGTTATTTCATTCCTTTTAGTGGTTTAGTGATAGGTAACGCTGCTAAAGGTGTAGGACTTACTTTTAGTCGTAATGATGAGCGCTCAGCTGATGAGCTGGGAATGCAATGGGCTATGCAGGCGGGCTATTCACCTTGCGGAAGTTATCGTTTTGCATTTAAGATGAATGCTATGGGGGAGGGTGCCGCGATCCCATTTTTATCATCCCATCCTGGAAATGCCGAGCGCATGGAAAATGCTGAACACTACGCTCAAAATAAAAGAGCCGTAACTTGTAGTAGCGACCCAATCATGACTCAGGCTAAATAACTAACGCTTTAATAAAGATACAACTGACTATCATCAAGTCACCCCAAATCCATTTATGACTTAAACCTAGTCCCAACAAAGAGAGGGGTCGTTGGTTCAGGCAGCATCTATTAGGCCCTCTTAGAACCCAAGCTTAGCGTCCGGTTTGGCTGCCAATAAAGCAGTCTTGAATTCACCCTGAATGCGTTTAATTGCCTCTTGGCTATCGGCCTCAAAGCGCATCACCACTACCGGAGTAGTATTCGAAGGCCTGGCTAAACCAAATCCATCTGCATACTCTACGCGAACACCATCAATGGTGTTGATTGCCTCTGAAGTGGGGAACTTCGCATTGGCTTTAATCTTCTCCAGGATGCTAAAGGGTTCACCTTCAGCGCAGGCCAGCTGTAATTCTGGCGTACAGATTGCATTTGGCAGGTCATTGAGTGTTGCATTTGGATCTTTCTCCCTAGAAAGGATTTCCAAAAGACGTGCGCCAGTATAAAGACCATCATCAAAGCCAAACCAGCGGTCTTTAAAGAAAATGTGCCCTGACATTTCACCAGCAAGCGGTGCGCCCGTTTCTTTGAGTTTGGCTTTTACTAGAGAGTGTCCTGTTTTCCACATCAAAGGTTCGCCACCATGCTTCTTTACATAGATTGCAAGATTGCGTGTACATTTGACGTCATAAATGATTTGACCGCCTGGATTGCGCGACAGAACATCTTTGGCAAAGAGCATCATTTGGCGGTCAGGGAAAATCACTTGACCATCTTTAGTCACAACGCCCAAACGATCTGCATCACCGTCAAAAGCTAAACCGAGCTCGTTATCAGTAGTTTGTAGGTTTTTAATGAGGTCTTGTAGATTTTCAAGATGTGCAGGATCTGGGTGGTGGTTGGGAAAATGACCATCTACTTCGCAAAAAAGCTCCTGGACTTCGCACCCTAGAGCTCTAAAAAGTTTGCCTGCAAAAGCACCGCCCACACCATTGCCGCAATCAACCACAATCTTTATTGGGCGGGCCAACTTCACATCGCTGACAATGCGCTCTAAGTACATTGGGAAAATATCAAAGGTGCTACGAGTGCCTTGACCGCTGGCAAACTGCTTAGCTTCAATGCGTTTACGTAAAGTCTGTATCTGGTCTCCATAAATTGCAGCGCCACCCAAAACCATTTTGAAGCCGTTGTAATTTGGAGGGTTGTGGCTACCCGTAATCATGATGCCCGACTTTGGTTTTTTACCATTGAGCACTTGATTGGCACCAAAGTACACCATCGGTGTGGCTACCATACCCAAGTCAATCACATTGATGCCAGTAGAGAGCAGGCCCTCAGTCAAGGCTTCAATCAAACTAGGTCCGGATAAGCGACCATCACGACCAATTACAATCTCAGTTTCGCCCAGTTCGCGCATTTCTGTACCAAAAGCTTGGCCAATGAGTTTGGCAATCGATGGATCTAAAGTCTCATCAATGATGCCGCGAATGTCGTAAGCCTTGAAAATAGATGGAGAGAGTTGCATGCGCTTTCTTTCAATGTCTAGACTAAAGCTAGAGCTAGTAAAACTATTGATTAAATAAATTGATACGGGCCGCAGTTACTTTATCAATGCCGTCATTTACCTGGATGGTGCCGCCATTCTTTAAGGCTGCCTCGATCGGTTTGGCCAATACTTTGCCCAATTCAACACCCGGTTGATCAAAGCTATTGATGTTCCAAAGTGCTCCCAGGGCGGTGGTGCGGTTCTCATAGAGAGCTAGTAGCGCCCCCAAGTAAAAAGCATTGAGTTTAGGCAAAATCAGCAAATTACTGGGACGTTTGCCTGGATAAGTGTTATTCGGCTTGTCTGTTTTCTTACCGTTGGCCAATGCTTGTGCTTGCGCCAGACAGTTAGACAACAGAATTCGGTGGTGCTCTTTTGCTTCTGGTAAGTGACTCATTGGCTCACGAATAGCAATGAAATCAATTGGAATAATTTCTGTGCCCTGATGCAATAACTGGAAGTAAGAATGCTGTGCATTACTGCCAGAGCTACCAAATACTACTGGGCATGAAAACTTCACCGGCTTACCATCGCGATCAACGCTCTTGCCATTGCTTTCCATATCTAACTGTTGCAACCATTTTGGAAACCAATCTAAAGCATCTGCATATGGAATGACGGCATACGATTTGATGTTGTGTTGCTCTTGCTGATAGAGTAGGCTCAGCGCCATAATGACGGGAAGATTTTCTTCCAATGGCGCGGACTTGAAGTGCTGATCTATCGCTTGGGCACCCGCTAAAAATTGTTTAAAAGTATCAAAGCCATACTGCAGGGCGATTGGAAGACCTACTGCAGACCATACCGAGTAACGACCGCCAACCCAATCCCAAAAAGGGAAGATGTTTTCTTGAGTAATGCCAAAAGCCTCTG
>Ga0214207_1000239_pt1 | contig 17597 bp, 20 predicted proteins | sample TroBogEpilimnion_6_FD_153045 | JGI IMG/M metagenome (GOLD analysis project Ga0214207, IMG submission 153045) | Freshwater microbial communities from Trout Bog Lake, WI - 13JUL2009 epilimnion | ecosystem: Environmental > Aquatic > Freshwater > Lake > Epilimnion/Euphotic zone | place: Trout Bog... | reverse complement strand
CATACACATTCTTCTGTGGGAGTATGTTTAAGCATATCTTTCACACAATATTTGGAATTTGCATTTGTCCGTTTGAAACCAACAGGACATTGTGTAGAGTCCAAACACATCCCATTTTCATTGAACGACAACGGATCGTTACATTTGTAAAAGACGGCAGATTTTCCCACACCAACTGTACTATCTGATGTGTGAGCATCAGCAAAGTATTCGTTTCTTTTTAGCGTGACATATGCTAAACATATAACGGCTACAATTAAAGCAACAACAAGTGCTAAAAGCATTTTTATTTCAGTTGAGAAATTTCTATTTACACATGTGCATTATATTTCAAAATAATTCTACTTTCAATATGAGGCCGTGTAGAGAGAATATATTCAATTGTACGTTGAAATCCAGTCATACGTATACTTCCTGATGCTGATATTCCATCTATTTCAAATTCTTTGCATATTTTGGAAAACTCTTGTAGTCCGTCATGATCCAAAGGAAATCCCAATTCCATAATTTGCCTTAATAAATTTTCAACTTCAAAGGCTCTCTGTTGAATTTCTTTTTCTGTTTTAATCTTCTTCCCCATTTATCATAAAGTTGTTTTTGAAATGCCTTTTCAGACGAAATAAAATTTTAACATTTTAAGGTATCACGTCGTATGATATATTTGATGGACAATATAAATGATTGCCCAGTCTGTTTTGAGGAAATGGATGTTGAATCAGGAAATATTCAATGTTTGCCGTGTGAGCATAGATTTTGTAAAGGCTGCTATGACAAGTGGTATGCAGCTAATATTGTGGAAGTGACTTGTCCAACATGTCATTACATTGTTGTCAAAAAAATAAGAAATGGACGTTTTGAATTAGAAGCCTCAAACAATGAAAATTGTTTCCTGTTTTGCATACAAATGAATAAATACAAATTATCATTCCTTGGTATCCTACTAATGTTGATTGGGATATGTCTCACAATTAATGGGATTATAAAGGCACGTAAGGGCACATAAACATTATTTTCTAAGTATTATAAAATGCAGATTCTTGGTCTTTTCAATATAGCTTTATCAGATATTGAAAATATACTCAATAAAGAATCTCATACCGATAACGATAAGAAACAATGTCAAATTATTTTATCATCATTTCAAGCAGTAAAAGATATGTTTGTGACAACACAAATATCTGGTATATTGAAACGGATTAAACATATTAAACCAAAGTGGCTAAAGTATTATAAAGATGAAGTACTACATCAACTTGAGCGTACATCTTTTTATTTGTTCCATGAGAAATATAGTATAAACTTTGATATATCAGAAGCTAAGCAATATATATACGGCGAAAAAGAGACCAATCATAATAACGAGTTTAATCATACCAATAGGATTTCCTATATCTAGCATCTGTGCAATACCCAAGATTATTAGGATAATAACAAAAAATGCGATTATACTTCCAATAATGAACAATGTCTTACCAAGTGCAGATGAAGTAATCTTTTTATAAATTGTATTAACTTGTTTAGCTTTTTCTTTACCGTTTGTGGCGATATCTTGAGGACCAGGTTTTTTAAACAAATTATCATAGTCTTTAACAAATCTGTTAACTGAACTTTCGTCAACTGGATATGATTTCATATTTATATTTACTTTATGTTTTGATAAAGTTCAACCTATTTCATTTTTCAGTTTGAAGTAGTACATATGCAACCAGTCCTAATATACCGATGCTTTTAGGAATATTTTCGAAATCCCATACATTTATCATCATCAATAACATCAATACTTTTTGATATTGTTTTAGAGCAATGTTAATATTGTTAACTTGCTTTTTATTATTTTCTTCAAATGCACTTTGCCATGTTTCTATTGTATTATCTTTTGATGAAGTGTCAAATAACAATGTCAAGTCTTTTCTCGCACGGTGATCAATATAATCCATATCTAAAAATACATCATTCATAATCATGTTGATAACTTTGAAATATGAAAAATCTGGATCAAGATCTTTACAAATACCCTCCAAAAGGGATAATGATCTAAACATCATAATCAACTTGGAGTTGATCTTAAATGGTAAATCAATACCCATATCTTGATCGATCATTGACAATTGAAACTCTTTGAAATCTACGTTTTCGAAATATTTCAAAATTTGTTCAACAAATATTTTGATGGTTTTTTTGTCCAGAGGTTTGATGAGTATAATAGCTTTAGTTTTTATCAACATAGTCATCAAAGCTTCAACATCTTTTTCATAAATGGTGAACAACATAGGTTTTACATTTTGTACAAATGATTCATCCAAAGTTGTGACTTGTCCATAATCATATATAACTATTTTCCCATCATGTGTTACACCTATATTTCCTGGATGAGGATCGGCATGTACTATACCATGATCAATGATTTGTTTGATAAAACATTCCATAAGCAATGTAGCTGTAAGATCTTTATCAATATTCTTAACGTTTTGAGAAATTTTGGTGGATGGAACATATTCCATTGTAATAACTCTTGATGAACAAAATTCCTCATACACAGAAGGTACAATTATTTCAGTATTATATTTCATGATTTTTTGAAACTTTTTAATGTTATTTAGTTCATTTTCAAAAGAAAGTTCTTCATACAGGTATTTATAGCAATCATCCAAAAGCATTTTGCTATCACTGGCACCACGATGGTTAAAAATATCTCCAAAACCGAATATGGATTTTAATGTTGTAAAATCCCTATCAAAATAGTCCTTAATAAAAGGACGTTGAACTTTCACGACTACTTCATGTCCATTGGATGCTAGTCGTGCTTTATGAACTTGACTTATTGAAGCTGATGCAATAGGCTCATCAATGAATTCAGAAAAAATCTCATCGTAAGGGCGCCCTAAATCCTCTGAAATAATTGCTTTTGCTTCCTCACAAGAGAATGCAGGAATCTTATCTTGTAATGTTTTGAGTTCTTCAATAATCTCTTTATCAAAAATATCTGATCTTGTTGATACAAACTGGCCTATTTTGATAAAGGTAGGTCCGAGATCCACGAGTTCATTTTTTGTCCATCTTGCCAAATCTGCCTTTTCAGTGCGCATTGCTATTTTTGCTTGAAATGTTAAAAAAAACTTCATCATCACACCAACATTACTCTTTTTGGGTGGCTGCTGTTTTATAGTGTTTGACACACTTTTGGCTATAGCATAAGTCATATATTATATTTTTATAAAAAAAACTTGTTTAATGAACAAAAGAAAAATGTTTATTAATATTATAAATGATTGCTCAAAAACAATTCAAAGCAGCAACCTCACCAATTAGAAGGCAACGAGTTGTTGCATGCAAATGTGCCAAATTCTCTTTCTCTGATGTCATTGCTAAAAGAAAAGATCTGGACAAACTGCGTATTGAAAGAATTAAGGAAATTGGAAATACTATTGATCATATTGCAAAAAGTGAAGTAAAACAAACTGTAGAAATCATGACTGAATTCCTTCCATTCCTTACTAAACTGAAAGATCTTAATATTACAAAGGAATCTGTACAAGAAGAATAATTGAATATTTTATTAATTTTGAAAGAAATGTTGAAAAAACTGAAAAAGGTTAAAAGTATTCATAACATAACATAACAAAATGGAAGCCAAAACACTGAAAATTCTTTCCCTGATATCTACTCGGTATGATATTGATTATGAGGATTTATTCAATCTTGTCAGTCTGGAACTTAATTTTGATCGTATTCTTCAGAGTGAAAATAACCCTGAAGCATCTACTTGCCATGCATTTATAAAGTCTAAAAATGGGGTTTGCCGTTGTTCCCGAGGCAAATCGAACAATGATTTTTGTAAAACTCATTACCGGCAATATTGTGAAGATAAACTACCACATGGGTATTATGACCCTTCACCTAAAAAAATAAATGAAGTCGCACAAATATGCATAAATGGCAAAAAATACTTGTATGATAATGTTTCCAACAAAGTCTACAATACGACAAATCAATTTATTGGTTACCTTGACGAGAACTCAAATATTAAAACTGTCTAGAGAAGAAATCTGTAAAATCATTATTGTATGCACACTAGTATGTTTTTTCATTATTTTTTATAATTGATGTATATAATGAAACAATTTTCACTCAAAGATCTTAACATTGGACAACTAAATATGAAAGAAGCAAAAGATATTGTATTCTCGAAAGAAACATTGAGAGAAATTCATGGTAAAAACACAAAAATAAGCGATTGGGATAACAAGAAACGTGTCATAGAATATGATATGGAAATCAATAATGCACCGGGACCAATAAAAAGGTTTATTGTAGGGAATCGCATTAATGTTCAAGGAATCCAAAACATCAAAGAAGACACAGACCAAAATTTGTATGTTGAAAACAAACTAAAACTTAATTGTGTTGGATCTCGATTTTTAAAAATCAATCCATCATTTTCTCTCACGAAAAGAGATAACGATATTTTTTTTAGTGCAAATGTGAATATTAGTGTCTGGGCTCCGCCTCCAATAAATAATCTTGCTGAATCCTTTATGATCAATCAAGCAGAAAAAGATATTTTGAATTATGCTCAATTCATATTAAGTCGTGTTCAACAATAATGGTTTTGAACCAGTATTTAGAAATATGTACTCTAAAAAATTATGTATTATGACTTGCGGTTGATTACAAAATAGAAATTTAAACTTATAAGATAAACATGACCAAGACTAAACCGACCAGAGTCCTTTTCTTTGTTACAATGCACACGTCATCAAATGGATATGGACAAGTTGGCTATGAGCTTACCAAATATTTGTCTAACAAACCAGATGTGCAACTGACCATTTATGGGTTTCAGAATTTCTCACAAATACCAAATCATCGTACAGACTTTCCAAACAATGTACAAGTATATGATGCATTTGCAAATGAGACTCCTAAACAAGCTGGGTTTGGGATTGGGCAAGTGAAAGATTTTGTGATCGCAAATAGACCGGATGTTGTAATCGTGTATAACGATATGCTTGTATTAACTTCTGTCATTGGCCAACTCCACGAAGTACCCAATCGTAATTTCAAAATCATTGCATACATTGATCAAGTTTATCTTTGTCAAAAGAAAGATTACATTAATTTTGTCAATGAAAAGGCTGACCTGGCAATGTTATTCACACCATACTGGGAACAAATTGCTATTGAACAAGGTATTACACTTCCAACGTGCAACTTGCGTCACGGGTTTAACAAACTACTACATTATCCTATTCCAAAACATGTTCCACGCAAATTTTATGGTCTTAAAAATGAAGATTTCATCGTACTAAATTTGAATCGTAATCAACCACGCAAACGTTGGGACATTTGCCTACAAGCATTTGCCGATGTAGTAAAAGAACTTCCAGATGAACCCATTAAGCTTCTTGTTGCAACTGCTGTCCAGGGTGCCTGGAATCTCCTGGAAGTATTTGAGAGAGAACTCAAGAAAAGAGGGTTAACATTAGCCGATGGAATGAAACATTTGATCCTTCTTGACAATCCCCAACAACTGTCTGATGAAGATATCAATTTCTTATACAATGTAGCCGATATTGGTATCAATACTTGTGATGGGGAAGGTTTCGGTCTTTGCAACTTTCAACAAGCTGCTATTGGTATTCCTCAAATTGTACCACATATTGGCGGATTCCGTGACTTTTTTGATGAAAATACCGCTTTGCTTGTCGAACCAACAATGACTTATTATGTCGATAACAGTCGAGATATGGTTTGTGGTGAAGCAGAGTTATGTGATTATAGAGAATTTGCTAAAGCGATCATCAAATATTACAAAGATAGAGATTTGATGAAAACACATGGAGAAAATAGTCGCAAGAAGATTGTAGAGGAATATCCATGGGAAAAATTCGGAGAAGAGTTGTACACAATTATTAAAGCTCAAGCAAAAAATCTGCAAACAATTGAGGAGGAAGTAACAGAAAATGGAAACAATTTAGCAGAAGATGAAGAAATCAACATCAACAATTTGACCGAGATGGTGCAAAATATTGATAAAGTAGAGGTCGAAGAAAAAGTAGTTGAAACTGTGCAGAAAGAACTTGTAACTGAGGTGAAACAACCTTCCAAAAAACACTCGAAAAAGAGCTCAGGAGTAACTGCAAAAGACAAACTCAAAGAAAAACTAAAAGCAAAATCAAAGAAAGATGACAAAATGACAATCCTTGAACTCAGAGAAAAACTAGACAAACTTTTGGAAAAGACATCTTAGGTTCGCTTTGTAACATTCATAAATAACTGATGACGTTTTGAGCAACATTTGTCATCATCGCATACAATGTGATTCTTATATGTATTTTTGTCGCAGAAAGGAATCAGAAATTCATTTTTACGTTTATCAATATTCAATGGAGCTTTATTATTTTGCCCCCTATATTGAACAATGTTACGGTCACACAATTTGGGTTCTTCAGGAAATATTACCTTGTTTTCGTTGGTAAAATCTTTGTTGCATTTGTAGTATTCTGGAACGAATAAAAACTCGCTACAAATTTGACTATTAGTATATTTGTACGTTTTGTTCATATTAGCATAATTTTGACAGATGATATCATCTTCCAACTTTTGATTAGGAAATGTATCTTTGGAATCCATTTAATGTTATTTTAGAAAATATAAAAATCTACATGTTCGTTCTTCGGTATTATATCAAATGCAATTTGCTTTAATTCATCTGTTGAAAGTGATTTATCAATAACATTAAATTCATATTCATTTTTTGCATGGTCTGTATTAAATGTAAATGGGCTTTGATTTATGATTATGAGGTTTGTATTCTTACTGTGATGTGGTAATATCGGTTTATGGTCAACAATGTTGGAAATGATAACAATAATATATTTATTCAAATGACTATCATTCTTAAACATGTACAGTGCCGATATGAAGCATATCAGAGCAAGAAATGAAAAGATAGCGATTTTCTTCATTTCTTTATATATGATATATATAAAATGACTATTATTGAATTTAACAATATTGAAGATGATTACAGTGAGAGCATTGCCAATATTGAGAAATGTATGGCTTCAAAGGCAGTTGTGGTTTTGGTTTGGGCTGTATGGTGTCCTCATTGTACTTCTATGAAGAATGATTGGGACCTTTTAAAAACGAATGCAAAAACAAACATACATTTCATAGAAATTGAAAGTCAAAATCTGGAAAGAATAAAGGAAAATAATAAAAAATTGTTCAAAAAGTTTTATCCTCAAGCTGATAGAGTGATGTTTCCTATGATTAAATCGTATAGCGACAAGAAAGGAACTACGTATAATAAAGAACGCTCATATGATGTGATGAAAACACATTTTGAAAAACAATTTGCAAAAAAGAAAACGGCAAATAAGGCGCCATCTAAGACACAAAAGGGTGGCAATCTTCCAGAGAAAACATTTAGACAGGAATTTGATAAATACATTAACAAGTTGTTGCGTCAATTAAAGTAAATAATATTTAAAGAATTAAATATATTAATAGTCACAATGTCGCAATCACAATCACAAAGAAATACTAGTTTATTGATGGAACAATATCTAAGAAACCAACAGCAAATAAACAACATACAAGATAATGCGAGTGAATGTGGAAGCAGTGTATATGGTGGAAGGAAGCTTGAGCAAGCACTTATTGATGTTCCTGACAATACTTCTTTAGAAGAATTCAAACATCACGTGAAAATGTGGATGGAATTGGATAATCAAGTAAAGAAAATGAATATGTTGGTGCGTGAAAAAAAAACAGTACAAAAGGCACTTACTGAAAAAATTCTCTCGTTCATGTCACGATACAACATCGAAGATTTGAATACGAAAGAAGGAAAACTTCGATACAAGGTATCTTATTCCAAGCCACAGGTTAAAAAGGTAGATATGAAAGACAAAATTCTCAATTATTTTGAGCATGATAAGGAGTTAGGCAGTAAAGTTGTTGAAGCTGTGTTTATGGAAGAAGACAAAGCAAAGGTGGAGAAGGTCTCTCTCAGGAGACTAAAAGGAGTACGCGTAATGAATGTGTAAAATATAATTTTTTTCTTATAAAATGTGAAACAATATAAAAACACATTGAATATTATATCAAGTTCATATAAGATGAAGTGTCTCGTCATTGTTGAGTCACCTGCAAAGGCTAAAATAATATCAAAATATCTTAACAGTTGTGAGGACCTTACATTGAAATATGGCAAATTTACTGTAGTTGCCTCCTTTGGGCATATAAGGGACTTGAAGCAAAAAGAATTAAGCATAAACATCGAACAAGGGTTTGCAGCAGAATATGAAGTTATACCCGATAAAAAGAAATTAGTTACAGAACTTGGGAAAAAAATCAAAGAGCACGATACTGTGCTTTTAGCTTCTGATGCAGATTTAGAAGGAAGTGCTATAGCATGGCATATCCGCGAGCACTTTAAACTCAAGAAATACAAGAGGATAGTGTTTAATGAAATTACAAAGACTGCTCTTCACGATGCGGTAATAAGAGCAGGAGAAATTGACAATGACATGGTACAGGCACAACAAGCGCGACGTGTGTTGGATCGAATTGTCGGATTCAAGTTGTCACCATTACTTTGGAAACACTATAAATCTAATGGCATAGGATTATCCGCAGGACGGGTACAGTCTGCAGTACTGAAAATAATTGTTGATAAGGATGACAGCATTAAGAACTTCAAAAGTGACAAGTATTGGAGTTACGAAGGTTCATTTGCGCAGGGGATTGATGAAGCAAAGTTGTACAATAAAGATAATGTTATACAAAAAGATACGGACGATAAAGTTGTTACTGAAAGACTACAACAATTAACATCAAGTTTTAATGTTGTAAAATGTGCATCTAAAACAAAGAAAGTAAAGCCAAATCAACCTTTTATAACATCTACATTACAACAGGAAGCTTATAGTAAAATGGGGTCTAGTGTCAAAAGGACAATGAAGTTGGCACAAGACCTGTATGAAAATGGATATATTACATACATGCGTACGGATTCCACAGCCTTGTCTGGTGATGCCATCACAAATATAGAGAAATATATTACAAATACGTTTGGTACTCCTTATTTGGAATTGAATGTTTCTCAAGGTAAGAAAAGCAAAGGTGCTCAAGAAGCACACGAATGTATACGGCCAACAGATGTCGGTGTTGCAGATTTAGGAGTAGAAAAAAATATCACAAAGGATCATATCAAGTTGTATGAGTTGATTTGGAAACGGACGATTGCATCGAGAATGAAAAGTGCTGTATATGAAGAACTGGATATTGTGCTCGTCAATGATTACTTGAAGAAGAAAGATATGTATTTCTTGGGGAAATTTAAGAAATTAGAATTTGAAGGGTATCTTCGAGTGTATGGACAGCAACCAGATAGTAAAAATCTCAAGGAGGTATTGGAGAAATTAAACAATGCCAAGGTTCAATGCAACCAAGTTTTTGCTAGAAATACATGGACATCGCCACCATCAAGATATAATGAAAGCAGTATTATAAAAGTTCTTGACAACGAAGGTATAGGACGACCCGCAACATATGCATCGATCTTATCTAAACTTTATGATAAAAGATATGTAGATAAACTAGACTTTCCCGGAACAGAAAAAGAATGCATGCATTATACTTGGGTGCCTTCGAAAAAGTCTCTCAAAAGTAAAAGTGACACAGCATTTATTGGACAAGAAAAAGGAAAATTATTTCCAACGTCATCAGGGACAGTAATCAATGACTTTCTTTGTAGCAATTTTGAATATATTGTTAACAAGGAATTTACATCTGAAATGGAGGGAGAACTGGATAGGATCTCTGAAGGAAAATTAAGTTACAAACAAGCAATGACACAATTTTGGAAAGAATTTAAAATGCATCTTTCAAAATTTGACGATGTGAAAGTAAAGAGTATTGACAAACCAAGTTTGGAGCAAGAAAAAAAGGTTATAAAATACAAAGGTGTCAACTATAGTATTGGTGTGTCTCGCTATGGACCTGTGTTAAGCTTAAAAGATGACAAAGGAACAATTGTATATAAAGATCTTAAGAATTATTTGAAATTGAAAGGAATAAGCCATAAAGATATAGACAAAAATGATTTAAATTTTGTATTGAATATCCCATACTCATATGGTAATGGGTATGAACTGAAGAGTGGACCATACGGATTTTACATACAGAAGAATGGAGCAGATAATTATAGAATACCTTCAAAACTTATTGTCAAAGATAACTTGGAAGCCTTGTTCAAATTTAGCAAGGAGGCGTTGGATGAAATTGCATCTTATATTAAGAACAAGTAAATGTTTATGCAATGTAATAATACTTGCTAAAATATTTTTTAGGAGTTTTATTGACACAATTTTCCTTGTTACAAAATTTAGTTTGATGCTTAGGGCATATATCTTCACAAAAACATTGCTTTTCTTGTGGAGTACATGGACCACAATATATATTATATGGTCCAGAATTCATAGCTGTTCCTTCATATTTGTCAAGACCTTTCCACTCAACGTGTGAGTTGCCTTGGCGTGATGGTGGATACATGTATCTTGCTTCATTTGGTGCTTCTGTTCCGTTTTGCAAATTTGTTTGAAGATACACTGTTGTATCTGGTGTAACTGGGAAATTTGCATGTGAAGCCCCTTTTTGGAAAGGCTCTCCAGTATATAATCCACCATTTAATGAAGGTTCTGGAGGTTGGGCATAACCATATTTTTCAAAATCATAAGATGCAAATTGTAGTTTTGACATATGATATTATATAATATTCATATATTTCTTTGAAAATAATTTAAAGATTGTTTCATTTATACTTATAACAGATATCACGATAATCTAAAATGAATATACAGCACATCGCAAATAAAGTTTTGAAAAGCAATGGAACGTACAAGTCAATCAATGACATTAAAACAGGTGACCGCATTATGAATATGCATGGGAAACCAGTCAGAGTAAGAAATATTGAAAAACGTAAAGCGAATCATAGAACTATTTTGATTAACATAAAACACGATAATTGGTTTTCTAATATTGTACTTGGTGAGGAAGCCAATATTCTTATTTGGAATAATGAACAAAAGAAACCTAACTGGATTCAGGCAGGAAACTTTTCTTCCGAGTATGAGCATGTTACTCTACTTCCTACACAAATGAATTGGGATATTCCAGAAATAATGAAAATCAATTATAAAAATATGTGTTTAACACCTTCGTATGAACTGGGATTTTTGGTAGGAGCGTATTTAAGGTTGGGATATCAAAGAGAGGCATATGATAAATCATTCAAGACGATTAATTTTCATTGCGATACCAGTAGCAAAAATACAGTAGATGCCATAAGGGCATATATGAAACTCATATTTGGTGTTGAAGCTATAAATAAATCTCAAACATATTTCTTTGACTTGCATTTTGATGATTCCGATGTAATCAAGTTCTTTGGGCGTTTACACACAGGAGGGAGTAGAAAGAAATTGCCACATAAAATGATGTGTAATGATTTAAATTATGTACAAGGCTTGAACTCTGGTATAATGTTTTCAGGTACAGATGGGCATCCAAAAATAACTGATAATGACACAAGAGAGATTTTGTACTGGACATCATTGCTCTTAGGAAAACCACTAAATTATGGACAGCTAAAACGAAGTTATTTAGGTAAGGAATATCTAACAGCACGTTCTGTATTACATGCAGTTGAAAAAAGTATGACTGATTTGAGTTTCATTGACGTCGAATGTGATACTGGGAGTTATATTTTAAACAATTTGATAGTTAGAAACGACTAATTTTTTTCTCATAGACTTTATACAATAACATGGAAGCAGACAATATTATGTCCATTGCCAAAGAAATCAAGATGTCTACCAGAAGAGATAAAGTCAAGTTTTTTTCACCAAAGTATCCAGAATTTGTTGAAAAATATCCTATGTTGTTTCAAATGTGTTGCGAAGATAAACATGACTTTGCACAACTGGAGTATATGATTGGTATGCTCAAAAATATACAACAGAATAAAATGACGGAAACGATTGCAAGTGCAAATGTTGGACAAAAGTTGTATGATGTTTATGTAAAACAACATGTTGATGAATCAAAAGAACTTATGAAACAGTAGTAATTTGTGCTGAATACATATTTCGGTATTTATGTAATGCAGGTATAGAAATATCAATGTTATATTTATGACACCATTTAAGAGCTTTTTTAACTTGATTTTTTACAATTTCATTTGTGATATACTCATTTAAATTATCAATGAGCATCAATGTTTTTGCAATATGTAATGCTTGATTTGCAATAAACACACGATTATAGTTAATGATATCAGCTACAAAGGAAATTGGTAATTCACATGTTGTCAAAACTTTATTCACGTCAAATTGTGTTATTTGTAATTTTAACATAGACAAAACCTTTTCATGATGATCAATGCTTGCAATATGAAAGCCTGTACAAATTACATATTTTTCACTATTCGCTGGTCGAGATGATAAAGGTTTGACAAAATACATACTATTGTAAAAACGTTTAAGAATATACAAGAGTTTCATTGTAACTTTATTGTGAATATCGTATATCTTGAGTACAAAAGTACCCCCATTTTTTTGCATTTTAAGTGCACTATATATCTCACACAAGATAAGTCTCAATGACATATCTTCTTGACTATTAAAGTCCACACTAAAATCAAAACCACCATCTGCTGTAATAAAAAAACAGTTATTGTTGCCTACCTTGTCTACTAGCTCGTGTATGTTATTGATATCATATATATTCCCTGTCCCTGTTTGACCATAAAACAATTTCAAATTATTTTCTTGACAATATTGATCATTGAACTTCCAATCTGGTATAATTTTGTTTGTTGCTTTAAGTGACATTCCATATAATTCGTCTTTAAATGAACAACATTGTTTACGATAATCAATATAGGCTTCTCCAAACCCCCCGGGGGCATCTGCAAGAAAAACAGACGTTATTGGCACATCCGGCAATCCTATCTCCTCTTTGAAATCATGCAATATCTCCCATAATTTGAAGAATGAACGACTAATCGGGTTACGTTGTGCAATACTCGGACATCCTTGTGTAGAGGTAAACACAAGTTCATAGCTATTTGTAAGTTTCTTATATTTATCCCATTTTCTAGTTTTATGAAAAGAACTTATAGCATTTTTTTGTATTGTAAGTTGATGATGAATAACATCATTCATTTTCATCAATTCAGTCTCCTTCAGTTCGGTCGCATTATTGTCAATATAGTGACCATTAATATTAAAAACAAACTTTTTTACCATTGAATACTCCACTCAAATTCTCTTTATGTGATTTTTTTACGACCAACAATTTTTTTGACAGGTTTTGGTGGTACGTTAATATCAACGGGGACATCCTTTCTGAAAATAAACCAACGATTCATAAAACTGTACTCTTTTTCTTTGTCAGACATTTGTCGGGCACTCGTTGTAAATTTGTTAATTATTTTTGAAGATTCCATTGTCTTGTAAAGGTCTCTAAAAGTTCCAGTTGATTCTTCAATACCCATGTCTTGACATTCGTTCTCATTGAGAAGACGAATACCGTACTTTGCCAATTCAAACGTTAACAAATCAAAGTCAACAAGGTATTCAGAGAAAGGTTTATTGATTGTTTCAATGTAAACTTTAATTTCTAGTCCAAAGTTGTTGTTGAAGTCCTTAGTGTCGAATGTATCATATTGTCGGTCAATACGCCATAATGTTCTGCCTGTATCTGAAAGACCTTGAATGTAAGTTTCTTTGTTTTCACGGAATCTTCTATCAATTATCTTTCCATCTAAACATGTTCCCATAAAATATCCACCATTTTTTAAAACGTTATTCACATTTGCAATAAGCGCATGTAGAGTATGCTTTGTTTGAAAGAAATAGTGAATGGCAAATTGACATGCCACAAGGTCAACTTGACGTTTAACAACCCCGTTATACTTCTGGAGAGCAGGAATTGACTTTTCACCCCAGAGAACCTTCACAACATCTTTGGTTTGCTCATCCTTAATATTATCAATGTAGGATGCGTCAATTACTTTTGAACAATCCAAAGGAAGAAACACAACAATATCCTTTCTATCAAGTCTTGTCCATCCCCTACTCACATTTCTTAAATGTCGGGCATATGCTCCATCTGCTTGATTTGTTATATTATCATCGGATACATCTACACCAATAATTGTTTTGATGTTGGCGTTGATATATTTTGGAACATCATTACCTTTTCCACATGCAATATCAAATACAGAAGTCACACGTCCTCTTAATTTTGCAACCATTGAGATATTTTTGACCCAGTGATTGTGAAAGTCGAGCATTGCCTTTGAAGCACTATTGTCACGTTTCTCAATGCGATTGTAGTATATATCGTCGTCTTGTGCTTCAGCTACATTAATATCGATGTCTTCTTCTCCAGTTATCATATCCTTTGTCACAGGATTTTTCATACTATTCCAAACATTCATTGCTGTATGGAAACCATTTCCATCTGTCTTGTCTTTACGTTCCCGCAAAGCTATCCACTCCATACTTTTTTCGTTATATGTAAATTCAACTACACCTCCATCATATATATAATCTCCATTTTCGCATTTCAGCACATTGGATGAATCGAGTGCAACATATGCAATGGATGCATTTTCACCAGGGGGTTCGAATAACTTGTTTTGGTATCTTGGTCCAGCCACTTGTTGAAATTCATTCATCATGTATTTGTATGGAGTTATCTTTTCCGATGTTCTGACATCATATGACACATATAACTTTAGTACTTTCTTGTACACCCCATCCTTCTCTACAACAATGTCCCCACCTGCTGCGTTCTTGTCAGTTTTCACCAAGAAATCAATTGAATTATCTTCAGGAGGTTTCCATTTGAACGTCTTCAACCATGTCCCTGTTAGAACTGGAGCGGAGTCGGCGTATGCACCGCCGACAGGAATATGCTTTGGTGTGAAGATCAATCCATCTATCTTGTAATGGATATTACCTATCTTTTGTTTTTCCAAGATTTTCTTGCTATCTTTTAGAATGTCGTTTCCACCCAAAAACTCCTTGCAAGTAACCTTGAAACTCTTGTCACCGGAAAATGAAGTTCCAGCAACCTTTTTCATCCTAAAAATTCTAGAATCTACCCCTTCTTCTGCCATCAGAGGAAGCATAGCTATACTTTCACCTTTATCAAAGTACATATCAAAGCAAGCAAACAATTTGATAGCTTTACCACTGCTTGTTCTTGTTATAAACTCACCATCAACAAGTGTACTCTTGTATACTTCACTTGAAATTCCTGTGTACCTTACTACCATCTTTCTACCTATCATATAAGCCTTTCCATCTTCATCAAAATATAATAATTCTCTCTCACCATCGGCTTTATCCGTTACTGTGTAACCATCATGAATACTGCTAATACCTAATTCAGGCTTCAACAGGTTCTTCTTTTCCAAAGTTATAGGCATAGGGCCTGCAAACTGAGCGCTCAATGGTTTGCTTGCATCAATGCGACATAATTTCAAATAATTTGTAATAACTTGTTTTTTCTTTGTTGCAGATATGATATGATCATCATCATCTAATACTCTCAGTATCATTGATTGATTATGAAGCAGGGAGTTTAGAATATCTTTCTCCCCCACATTTTTATCTGACCGCAAGTATTCTACTTCAATTTCAAAAGTATCCGGGCTAGCAAATATACCTGAACTTAAAAGATTTAGATATAGTTCTCCTTGAGAAGATGACTTGACTATTGTTAAATCATAACGGAATAAACCATCTTCGCTGAAAAAACTAAATCTTTTCTTGAACCGATAATTTTTGCGAAGCGAATACATGGTGCTCTTAATATCTTTGACTGTTTCTTTATTGTCAATGTCTTTTTCAACTTTCAAGTTGACTTTCATATCATAATCGTCAATAAAGATCGAATATTTTCCTTCAACCTTTGTTTTATGAAGTAAAACCAAGTCAGACTGAGGAATACTATTCAGGCTGTTTGTTGAACAATATGTGTTGATATTGTGCTTCCCTATTATGTCATACCTATAGTCAATATTTTTGTGTTTAAAACTTACACTCAGTGTTTCTTCATGAAACTTGAAAGGAAGTTTAATTGACCTGAAGTATTGGAGTAATGTCGCAAATTGTGTTTTTTTTACTTTTCCTTGTCTCACTATAGCCTCGAGTTCAAAATCACTCGTTTTCATAGCCTCTCGGATGTATGACACAAGCTTATCTTTTGTATCATTTCCAATTTCCATTGTGTATTATTATTAAAAAATATAATTGTTTCAAATTTTCTTGACGATTTCTATCTTCAATTCTTCTTTAAGTAGTTTCGTCTTTTTCCCATTCAAATTTTTATAAAGTTCAATTCCCATCTTTTCAGCAAGATATCGTAATTCTATCACAGAGAGCACTTCAAGAAACTGAGAATCAAACCACATTTTTTCAAATATATATTTCTTTATATTAGACCATGAATTAGATATTCTGTTATCTACCTGAACAAGACGAAAATGCCCTTGAGCATTCCAATTGGTAATAAGGACAGAATCAAATCCATCATCATTACATAAAATCCATTTGTATACCTTTTCCTTCGTAACAACCACCAAATTTATTTTCAAATAGTGTGAAAAATAATTCAATAATGATTCATCAATGTCTTTTATGGATTGTCCAGATAAAATCTTGTTTTGCAATTGCTGCTTGTGAAGTTTAGACATTTTCTTAATTTCAAATGAGTTTGAATCATTCGTCAATGTTTTTCTAAAATCTGACAACAATCGTGGAATGGAATCTTTTGAGTGAATACTTACTGTCGGATTTTTAAGATACAGCATTATATACATCAATGGGTCCTCGTTATAAAATATGGTATCCTCAAGTGATATATTGCTTTGTGAAGCCAGACTTGTAAGACTTGCAGATGATGACTTGCTTCGCTTCTTGAATAAATCATCATAATGATCGCAATCTTCTTTAGATGTGTAATCATAACTAACTGATTGTTCATATTCATTAGTAGTAATGACTTGATTAACTTTACTTTCCCCAATACGTAATACTAATTCATCCATTGATCTTGTTACTATTTCTATTCTTCATATTTTTATGTGCTTTTCATTTCTAAGATAAGTAATCTTCTTGCTCTAAATCATCTTGAACCTCAAAATCGACTGTTGCTCTTTTCATATATTTTTTTTTAGCCATAGCATATTTAGTACCTGCTCTTTTATGCGAAACCTTTTCTATGTTTGTGTTAATCTTGTCAATGAAATCTCGTACTACTGCCGTTTTATCAACTGTTTCAAACATTTCTTTAAACCTCTCTTTTGAATCTATAGGCTCATTAATCCCTGAATGAAATGTATTTGGCTTGACGATGTTATTGATATTATTCAAATATTTACATTCATTTAGTTTTTTATCATATTCATCCAATTCTGATTTATTTTCGTAACAATATGCAACAAATGCCTCAATTTTGTCAAGAACCTCTGCAGCAACAGTCGTTAAATTAAAAAAAATGCCATTATT
>Ga0214207_1000234_pt1 | contig 17772 bp, 21 predicted proteins | sample TroBogEpilimnion_6_FD_153045 | JGI IMG/M metagenome (GOLD analysis project Ga0214207, IMG submission 153045) | Freshwater microbial communities from Trout Bog Lake, WI - 13JUL2009 epilimnion | ecosystem: Environmental > Aquatic > Freshwater > Lake > Epilimnion/Euphotic zone | place: Trout Bog... | reverse complement strand
CTTGCAGGTGGCGATAATCCACTTGCAGCTTTGATGGGGGGTGCGGGCCCGGGCGCCGCCCGCCCCGGACCCAGAAAGCAAGTTTCTGGACCCTCCAAGAAAAAGAAATCTCGGTAAATACAAGAAAAATATGGACCCACGGGACGTGTTCAAGTCAAGCGACCTTTTGAAGTTTTGGCCTACCGCGTCCCAGTCCGCATCAGAGCGCGTCTCTGCAACGACTCGGTTCATCCTCTACGCCGTGTGTATCGTGTACATACTCAACCGAGATCCGCGCATCTTTGCGCTCGGTGCTATTGCCCTTGCAATCTTGTACTACATGTGGACAACAAACATGATTCAGGCCGGGTCTCTTCGCCCAACCATCGGTGATGCCCGTTTGTCCACCGCGTTCCGCCCCGATGTTACTCTCCCAACCGTCGAAAATTCCATGGGAAATGTTCTTTTGAGCGATTACGTCGATAACCCGGACCGTCCAGCTGCCGCATGGTACCCATCAGTTCGCGGAAAGGTTCAGGAGGCGTGGAGCCAAATTCACCCCTTTGAACGTCAGCGTGATGCCGAACGCAACTTTTACACCATGCCATCCTCCACCATCCCCAACGACCAAACAGGCTTTGCACAGGCGGCGTTCGGAAAACCGTTTGCAAACAAGTGTCACGACCAGGGTGGTGCCGGGTGCAACCCCGATCGCTTCTATTCCACCTTCCCAGAACGTGTTCAGATGCGTGGTGGAAATTAAATGTCTGAACATACCAAAGAAATGCCACTTTTGGATACGACTCCCTTGACCCTTGAGAAGGGTGTGTGGTATGGCCCGGCTCAGGTTGTTTTAGAAGATAAAACGATGGTGGAAAGCTCTCTCCGTGAACAGACGACGACGGCGTGGAAAAAGGGGTGGTCCGAACAGGCGTACGACTTTCCCAATACGTACGTGACCCTCCCTCTGCGTGTTATTAACTGGAACCCGATCAACACCTTTGGTGAGTACCAGAACGAGCGTTTCGTTCAGCGGTACTATTCCAAGTATGGTGGAAACACGTTCCAGCGGTAAAAGCCCCAAGGCCGCAGGCCTTGTTCCCCCTAGTTCAAAAAAAAGATACATTAATATCAATGGATCCAATTGCCCTGGCGGCTGTTGTCGGTCTCGTGTTTGCTGGAAAGACTCTTGCCGAGTCTGACTCCGCACCAACCACGAAACCCAGTCCTCGTCCAGCACCTCCTCTGACCCGCCGTGATGTTGATATGATGGCGGACTCTGTCGGACACCGTGCTGACGCTTTTGATTTGAAAAATACAACACCCGACTACGGTCGCCGTATCAACGATTGGCGTCTTCGTCCCAAGGAGGCGGTTGGAAATCTCCAGGACATCACGCCCACGAACAGTCGTTTTCCATACGGTCAGCCCGTCTATGACTTGTATAACCGTCAGTACATTACAAACAAGCAAAACAACGTTTCCCCCTTGGAAACGCCCATGACCGTTGGTCCTGGTCTTGGTGTCGGCCCCAATGTCTTGGCGGCTGGTGGGTTCCACGACTATTTCCGTGCTTTGCCGACGAATATTAATGAGGAACGTTTGACGACGCTTGAGGGCCGAATGGGACCTGCAAATCCCGTGGTGAAGAATGGAGGTGCTGCATATATCGGTGATATCACACACGAGGCGGCGGCGACCAAGACGGCAAAGCGCGAGCCCGGTGCATACGGTGGTGGCGGTCCTCAGAGCGCTCTCGTCGGTCCAGAGGGTCGCCCGAACTTCCTCAAGACCAAAAAGATGACGATTCGTGGTGAAACCGGTCTACGTACCGATACGCTCTCAGACGGCCCACCTCAGTACAACGTGGCTCAGCCATATGCCGGTGCTAAGAGCTCGTACACAGACAAGACACTGACGCGCTCTTCCGGGTATCGCGCCATGCCTGATCGCGCTGCAAATGCCGCTCGTATGAACGTACGCAACGATCCAGTGAACCAAGTGGGCGCTGCAACCCAGCTTCGTATCGAGTCTGAGCCCGTTCCTCCCGGTCCCATGGGTATTACCGGCTCGAACCAGGGTCGTGGGATCAAGCCTCCCCAGTTTGACGATCCGCTCAACGAGTTCAAGTCCAACCCCAATCCCCGCGCACAGCCAGCATTCTTGGACATTGCAATTCAGCAGCTCGAAAAGAATCCTTTGGCGTACTCACTGGCGGCTCCGAAAAAGGCGGACCCCGAAATGGAGACGCGTCCATTCAACACGGTTTCGGTCAACTAAAAAAATATCGATACAAAGTATAAATGTCTGGTGGTGTCGTTCAACTCGTCGCCGTCGGTGCTCAGGACGCTTGGCTGACCGGCAAGCCCGAGGTGTCGTTCTACCGGTCCAACTATAAGCGCTACACGCACTTTGCAAACTCCGTGGAGCGTCAGGTGATCCAGGGCCAGCCCATCGCCGGTGGTATTTCCACGATCCGTTTCGAGAAGAAGGGCGACCTGCTCAGCTACGTGTACCTCACTGTGCGTGACAACAACGGTGCTCTTATCGCAAACCTCGACTGGACTCGTGTGATTGACAAGGTTGAGCTTTTGATTGGTGGTCAGATTGTGGATACGCACGATATCGAGTACTTGACTGATATCGAGCCCATCGTAGGTGCTCAGACCTACTCTCAGCGATACCTAAACAACAATAGTTCCACCTTCAATAACCAGAAGAACTCGTTCTTCCCATTCAAGTTCTTCTTCTGCAAGGACTGGTCCGTGGCTCTGCCCCTGATTGGTCTCCAGTTCCACGATGTTGAGCTGCGTATCACCTGGTCTCCGTTCCTGAGCCAGACCGTCACTGTTGGCCCAACTACCACGCCTGTTCTCCCCGCTCTCCCAGCAGCGACCATGAACGTCATTTCTGATGTGACCCTGTCGTCTAACACTGCAAATCTGTACGTTGTGCAAACGGATGGTCCTGTGTTCCCAGGTATGCTTGTGGTCGGTCCGTCTTCCAACGTGCAGGGCAACGTGGCCGTCGTTCAGTCCTTCTCGAACATCTCTGCAGGTACCACGTCTTCGAACGTGATCATTTCCTTCTCGAATGCATCTGCCAGCTACATCGGCGGTTCTTTCCTGACCGGGAACACCGTGAGCCTGTACCAGCCTCTCGTGTCTGCTCAGGTGAACCCAGCTATTGCCGCTGGAACCTCTGCCACCACCTCTACGACTCTCGTCGTCAGTGGTCAGGTAAGCCAGGTTGGTGCTTCCATCCAGGTTGGTCAGTACGTGGCGGGTCTACCCTTCACGGGTCCAGTCTACGTCTCGAACGTCTACCTGTCGAACGTAACGGTTTCATACCCTTCCCAGACCATCGCTCCGGTGCCGTCTGGTTTGACCATCGCCTTTGTCGGCGGTACGGCACAGACCACCACCTCGTACGCATCTCTGCAGTACCTGGCGTGGTCGAACTTCATCTATCTAGACCAGTCCGAGCGTGATCACTTTGCCAAGGCGCCACAGTATGATATGCTCATCACCCAGGTCCAGCGTGTGGTCCTTGGCACGAACCCTATCCAGGAGTTGGCCCTGGCTCAGCCTGTCAAGTTCCTTGCCTTCCCGTGTGTTAACTATTCGCAGATCTACGCCAACGGTGCCAACTCCCTGGCCGCCTCCCAGTACCAGCTCAAGACCCAGGTCAATGGCGTGGACGTTGGCGACTCTCGCCACCTGCCCCACTTTGTGGATGTGCCACAGTATTACCACACGCCATATGGCTACGTGCACAACAACAGCACGGCCAACGTGGCAATCATCAGCTACTGTCTGGACACCTCCAAGCTCCAGCCAACTGGTACTCTGAACTTCTCTCGTCTGGATACGTTCCGTCTGGTCGTGCCCCCGACCCTACCCAACGGTGTTCTGGGTCTGTACAACACGAACATTACCAGCGGGTACCCGACACCATATTTGTACGCTCAGTCGTATAACGTGTTCCGTATTCAGAACGGGCTCGGCAGCGTTCTTTACGCGAACTGAATTTTTTTCTGCATAAAGAATAGACACCAGGTTCTAAAATGGAAACTCTTAAAAAATGCGGCTCGTGTGAGAGGGGCCCTCAAAAGCCTGATCAATTTTTGGATAAATTTGGCCGTCCCTGTTTAACGTGTCTGAAATGTCGTATACGTACAAAAAGAAACAGAAAACCACGTCCACCTATTCGAATATGTGAGATGTGTCCGAAACAGTCTGCTTTTAATTTTCCTGGAAAAACTCCAGGAATCAGGTGTGTTGAACACAAAGAATCTGGGATGGTGAATGTAATTCAGAAAAAATGTGAACACGAGGGATGCACAAAGCAGCCCTGCTACAATTTACCAACCGAACACTTTGGTAAATTCTGTGCAACGCACAAAACCAAGGATATGGTAAACGTCCTCGAACGCCGCTGTGAATATGTTGGATGTATGAAAAAACCTTTTCATAATTTTCCATCAGAAACCAAAGGACGTTTCTGTAAAGAACATAGAAGTGACGGCATGGTTGATGTTTTGAGTAACTATTGTCAATACGAAGAATGTACTAAAAGAGCGAATTTCAACCATCCAGGGAAACAGGCTAAATTTTGCGCTACACACAAAGAAGAAGGAATGATAAATGTTGTATCTAAACACTGTGAAAATATGGGTTGTCTAACAATTCCGGTATTCAATTTACCAGATTCTAAACGTGGTAAGTTTTGCTCAGCTCACAAACTCGAGGGTATGATAGATGTTGTGAATCGTCGGTGTAAAACGCCCATGTGTGACATTATACTTGCCGGAAGTTCAAGAGACTACTGTGCCCGTTGTACAGCCTATATGTTCCCAGACCAACCTTCATATTTCAAAACTCGTGAAATGAAACTCAAAGAGTATCTCCAGGCAACGTACCAGGACAAGACTATAACACACGATAAGCACGTGGAGTGTCATAGGTACCGTCCTGACTTTGTGTTCGATATGGGAAGTCACACAATTGTTATTGAAATTGATGAAAACCAACACAAGTCGTATGACACGTCATGTGATAACAAGCGCCTCATGAGTATTTTTCATGGTCTAGGGTCTCGACCCATGGTGATGGTTCGTTTCAACCCAGACCGCTATGACTCAGTACAAGGGTGTTTCAAGAGGGACGGTCAACTTACAGGGAATGGTCAGGAGTGGAAAAAACGTACAGGCCAACTCAAGACGCGGATAGACCATTGGCTGGATACAGACCCAGACCGTGAGATTACAGTCGAGCATCTTTTCTTCGACACAGACAGGTGAAAATGCACTGGTTCTTTTGGGCCATTCTCGCGTGTCTCGTGTTTCTGGCGTCGTACAATCCACGTACGGGAAATCTCACGAAATTTCTCGACTTTTCGCGTAGCGAAACTATTCAACAGGCTCCGCTCGACTCTGAGGCGCAGAGCGCCCCAGAGGACTAATTTTTTTGCCCCAGAGAAATCAGTAGATGGACCCCGTCCCTCGAGAACCCGTGCGCGAGCGACACAAAGCGATAGCGATTCCGATGAGCAAGATTGACGACGTCCAGTACTTTCTCATAGTACACGACCGACGATACCGCGAATGGACATTTGTCACGGGCGGGTGTCGCCGTCGCGAGGTGTTTAACCCCTTGCGGTGTGCTTTGCGTGAGCTCGAAGAGGAAACACGCGGACTTATAAACTTAAAAAGGGGGTCATACTCCTATTTTAAGTTTACTACGGATACACCCGAACCTCGTGATATCGAGGATGGTGTAAACGTTTTGAATCATTATCACGTCTACGTGTTTCACCTTCCCATGACGAGTATAGAACACCGACACATTATCAAGCGGTTCGTCGAAGAAAAGAAGAAAATGGAAGGAGCAGAGGTTCCGTTCCGCAAAAATTACGATGAAAATGATGAGTGTCGGTTTGAAACGCTTGAAAGTATACGAACGTGTCCAAACCTATGGCCTATGATTCGTACACACGTGCTTGAAAATCCAGAGTTTACACAAGCAGTTGGAACAACACATTGGACTCCGTTTAACATACGGGCGGGGGAATAGAGGCGTTCGTAGAACGCTGATGGCGAACGGGCCCGCGCCAACTGCGTAGCAAATAAGTGTTACACACTTACTAGAGATGACCCGTTCCAAGGTGGAACTCGCGACAATCCTTGTCAAGCTCAGGGGAAGTGATGAAGACCCCGCCGTGCTTGCCAAGGAAATGTCCCTTATGAAATTGTGTTATGAAATTCAAAAAGTGGAGGAAATGACCCACTCGGATGAGCCGCAGGTGAGTCCGAGTGTTCAGCCAGAGGCTCCCAAAGAGACCCCAGTTCCTCAGGAACTCACACAGGAGGAGCAAAAGGTTGTTGATGAACTTAAAGTCCCTGCAAAGGCAAGCAAGGAGCGGAGAAATAAACACATTTTGTCTTGGCTTTTGGATTCGAGTAGTGAGGAAGACTGAGTCGCGTAGCGACTCAGGATAAAAGATCAGCTTAGAGACGCTCCGCGCCTCTAAGAGTAGAGATGTCCATCGAACGATGGCGAACACCGAAAGGACCGGGGACCCATGTCCTCATGTCAGGTGGAATCCTGTTTGTACCCCCCGAAGACACCAAGGAGTTTTACAGGGAGTACATTCAACTTGTGAATTCTGGAACAAAATTGTACGTGGTCGAACAAAAGACGGATCGGTTCAAGTTCTTTGTTGACTTGGATTATAAGGCTCCAGAGAAACTGAAAGACGAAGACCTCCTTCAATTTGTAAACATAATTCATAGTGCTTTGGAAACGAGGTCTCAATGCCTCATTGCTCGCGCCCAACCCCGTGCCGTCAAGGAGGGTATCAAGTCTGGTGTTCACATTCACTGGCCAGACCTGGTCGTGTCCCGAACCCAGGCGATGAATTTTCGATCAAAAATCATTGACAGTCTCTCAGAGTCCCTTCCTTTTGAGTGGGACAAGGTGATTGATGCGTCCGTATATGGCGGTTCAGGACTTCGTATGCTTTGGTCACACAAGATGCCGACCGGTGATCCATATGTCCCGTGGAAGTCTCTTGATGGTCGAGACTTTTCCAAGGTGCCTGACGCCTCTGTGCTTGAACTCTTTGCCGTCCGTGTTGATGGTGGGGACGAATTCACGTCTCAAGCTCTTGAAAACACAGGCCAACTCGAAGAGTACATACACAAGTACATGAGTGGTCAGGAACATGCACACGTCAAGCGTGTTCAGAGACACGAACACAATGGATGGTACGTCCAGACGGACTCCAAATATTGTGAACGTGTTCGAAGAAACCACCAGTCGAACCACGTCTGGTTTCACATTGCAGGCTCGAAGATTTCTCAGAGGTGTTTTGACGAAGAGTGTGCCGAGTTCAAAGGCACTGAACATATTCTTCCTCCATCTATAGTAGAACAACTCAACGATGTTGCTGTTGTGGGTAGTCCTTCTTGTGGCTTTCTTATGGATATTTTTCCCGATGGGTCCCGTGAGACGGTTCACAAAGTACGAGAAGCTAGTTCACCCGTATTCCGGTCTCGACCCCGTGAGTTGGCAAAGGTTTCTGGAGAATCTCCGCGAGTTCGAACAATTGGCTTCGACCCGTTTGGATGAATCAGCAAACGCTTTGTACGGTGCTGTCGAGAATATCAGGGACCTTGGACTTGGGCTCAGGCGTGCAGATGATGAACACATTCGAGACGCTTTATCGGACATTGCTCGTCAGCTTGGATACGAGGGCGAAACAATTTTGAACCAAAATGCACTTGATCAGGGTGTATACTTCTTTCCAAAGTACTTAAACGAGTCGCTCCTAGAGTACCCAGAATATGTCGACACGCGTGACCCGGGTCCGGTCAAGAGCCACGGGCAGTGAATCTGCTCGGCAGATTCACGCGACTGATCCCACTTGCGCAGCAAGTGTAGCTGTCCAGTCACAATCGGGTTTGGACATCCTTGCAAACGTTGCTACCACTGTAGAGACCTCCCCTACAACTGGCACCCGCACGCGGTCGGGCCGCATCTCCAAGCCCCCCGAGCGTTACGAGCCTGTTGAGCAGGTTGAAGATGACTATGCACCGGACGACTACGACACGGACGAGTCTGACATTTCTTCGACGGTTTCTTCAGAGGATGAAGATGAGGAGGATGATTCCGATGCAGATGAGGATGGAAATTTAGACGGTTTTGTTGTTTCAGATAAAAGCGAGACGAGTGATTCGGAGAGTGATGGAGAACCTCCCGTTTCTGTCCAAAGGCGCCGAGCAGTTGCCGTCAAGAAGCGCCCCGCCACCACCGCAGCATCAACAGGCCGAAAGTGAGTACGGCGGCGACGAGCCTCGGTACCCTATCTGGCCGCAACAACAACTCCCACCGCGTCAAAATACGTTTGATGCGCTGAAAGAAAATCACATTGCTTTGATTCTTATAGGTATCGTCATCGGCGTCCTTGTGGTAAGTATGCGCCCCATTGTTATTACCCCGAAGTGATGGGATACAATGGTGCGTTTGGCGTCACATCATCATTTCCAACAAAAGTACCAATCGGACCGGTTCGGTTCGCATATACATCCTCCTGTAAAATGCCCGTCCAGGCGTTTACACGAGTTTGATCAGCAGGTTCCATACTCCGAAACACCGTATAGGCGGTTGCAGTATCTGACGTCGTAGGTGGCCGCGACTCTACAGCGGGTTTCATGCGAATTATGGTAATATATATTAAAAAGGCGAGTATCCCAACTAACGCGAGTGGAATAACACTTCCGTTTCTGAACAGGTACAGTGCCGATAAAATCATGAGTGATCCAGCAATTGCCACGAAAACTGCTTGTTTCGTGGGAAGTGCTGCGATTTTTTTGGACACAATGTCCATATTACTTTATACATTTACTTTTTTTCAAGGGGCGGGCGCCTCGGGGGAGCTCTGCTCCGCCTCGGCTCCGGACGGAGCCTCGGGCACGTCATCGTCGGCGGGGGTCAGAGTCTGCTCAGCGCTATTGATCTCGAGTCCTGCGGACTCGGTCTCCTCTCCCTCGGTCACCGTCTCAATCTTCATAGACGGACCATCAGCCTCGCGGCGGCGCTCAATCTCCTGTTGCACACGCTCGTCGGCCAGCTTCACGAGCTCGGCGAACGTCTTGTCCGGGAACTCCTTCCGCAACTCCTCCACAATCTCTGCAGGGTGTGGGATCGGTGGTACGTCCGGCTTGGTATAAAACTTGGAGTTCTCATCGGCCGGGTCAATGTACGGGTACTGACCAGGCAAGGGCTGTGCAATCATATCCTTCTTACGCTTCTCGAACATGGCGGCAGCAGCGCTCTGGTTCTGGCGGTACTTGGTCATAATCTCCTCGAGCTTCTCGTTCTGGTAGTGAACATCTTCGATTTGATTGCGGTCCGGAGGGATCAAGAGCCACTTGTACATATCCACCACGTAAATGTCCACGAGGGCATCCTCCTTCTGAAGACGCTTGGCGTGGGAAGCAGCCTCGTCGCGAGATGCAAAGCATCCACGAATCTTCATACCCAGCTTCTCATTCTTCTGAGGCAGGTCGGGACCGACAAACGAAATGCACGCAAATAGCTGGCCTGGCACGGTCAGATAGTCTTGCTCAAGAGTCCCCATTTAAAAGAGACGCGCGCTAATTTTTTAAGTCGTAAAACGCGGGGTTTGAAAATGGAAATTTCAACCTCAGACGCGCTCCGTCACCTTCACAACTCGTGTAAACGTTCCCTGATTCAGAGATGGGTTCAGCGTGGTAATCGCGTCCTTGATTGCGGGTGTGGTCGCGGTGGTGATCTTCACAAATGGAAGGCGACGGGTGCTGTCGTGTTTATGATTGACCCTGATGAGGCGTCACTTCAAGAGGCGGAACAACGTGCACATGATATGAACTATGGTGTATGGTTTCTTGGAACAGGGTCGATCGTTCAAGCCGCCTTTGCCGGTCCATTTGACGTCGTGTGTTACAACTTTTCTTTACACTACATTTTCGAAAATCCAGAAACGTACGATGTTTCCATCAAGGCGTTAGGAGCTGCTGTTCGACACGGAGGGTACTTGATCGGTATCACACCCGAAAAAGCACGGATCGAAGCCCTCGTCGATGCATATGGACATTTCAAAGACCGTTTGGGAAACGAGTGTTCACTTGTTCAAGGTGGACGACGTGCAGTTGTTCGACTCGTGGATGGACCGTTCTATGCCGATGGTGGACGTGAAGAGCCCATTCTTGATGCAAATACGCTCGTTCAGGGTTTGACGTCTGTTGGGTTCAAAATCGTTCAGTGGACACCTATGATTGATCACCCGAACGGTCTCATTTCAGATATGTACTCGACATTTGTGTTTCAAAAAGTTTCTGAGTAAAGAGAAGGAGAAGAAGGGAAAATGATATTTTTCCTTTACGTCATTGTATTGTTCATCGTTCAGGTGCTTGTATGCATATTTCACAAAGAACCCGATGCGTTGACCCAGCTGAAACAGAGGTATTGGGCAACACTTGATATGTTGCGTCAGACGGGTGATCCCATGTGGAAAGACGTGTTGCGTCCATCAATCATCACAGGTATGCGTGATTGGACAAAGGCACGAGGTCCTATTGGTTCGAATGTCAATAAAGGGTATGAAATTTACATCTGTTTAGATGGAAAAACGGATGTAAACTCAGCAATGTATGTGTTGATACATGAGTTGGCGCATATGAGTGTACCCGAGTATGACCATACAACCAAATTTTGGGAAAATTTCAAAAAGTTAAAGGATTTATGTATCAGTGCAGGTTTGTATACTGCAGCAGGTGAGCGCGGGTATTGTGGGGATACCATCCGAGATTGAAAGGCGGGCGACGGAGTCGCCCTTTTTTCTCGTTGTTCTCTACGCAACTGGGGAAGTACGGTTCAGGGAGCTCCGCTTTCCCGGGCCCCGAGCCTCGTTGTTCTTTAGAAGTACGACTCCTACGGAGTCGGGACTCAGGCCCTCTCCGCAATGAACTTCTTTAGGATATAAAACACGAGAGCTGCGACGAGTGCCGTCACGGCCAAACCAGTCAGGGACACGTCACCAGAGTCGCCCGCGAACTTGGGCACCATCCCTCGGAGACGTTCCTGGACGGGCTTGGAAAAGGCGACGACGGCAGCAGCACCTGCAAGTGCCGCTTGGAACTGCTCGTCCGTCAAACCGAACGGGTTCTTCGAGGCGCCTGCGCTCTTCTTCTGGGGCGCTCCTGCGATGCGTGCAGATGGTCCGGCCTGTTGCTCACCGCCACCACCAGGACCGTACGCGGGACCACCCATCACCTCGTTCTGTAGAACCTCCTCGATAGGGGTTGAGAAATCAGCCATTTGAGATTCGTCAACGTTTTTTTCGGGCGCGACTGTGCGCAAAAGTCCCTGGGGCACAGTCTTTGTTGAGGGTTCAGGCTGACGTGCCAATTGTTCATTTACGGGCATTTCCTCTGAAGGTGGAATCGGACTTGATAACGAGTCCACGTTCGGGTCGTAGGTCAACATATTTCTACTTCAAAATTGAGAAAAATCGAAACGAGGGTCTACGCACCCTTTTTCACGACGTTTACAGACGGTCCTTTCCGTTTCGGGGGGGCGTTTCGATCCGAACTGGATACTGCCCTGGGGTTATAGTACCGTTGGTGGTATTGCCAAAACGCTTGTGAACCGACCCTGAAGTTTCGACGGATAGGTGCTTTGTACCAAAACACACAATCTGTAATGCGGTTTGACTTGCTCGTGTTATCCAGGACGAGACACTCGTAGTTTTCGGTACACGCGTCCATGACTTGACAAAACTGATCAAAAGTTGGGAACACGCCGAAGAACGCCTTGTACAAATTCTCGCGGTTCTGACGGACGTTGTCTCGAAGTGCAAACACGTAGTCCACATTGGTTCGGATCATAGGGGTCATATCCATACAGTACTGAGTGGTCATCATGAAAAAGATCTTCCAATGGCGTCCATTCATAAAGAGTTGGCGGATACACGTATCGCGCATAAAGCTTCTGTCATACATGCAATCGTCCATAAGGACAAAGACGGGCGAACACTTTCCGACGGCTAAGAGTTTCTTTTGACGGTCAATCAGACGTTCAAGTGCATCTTTGTTATAGTCTCCAAACACGAAGAGGTCCGGGATAAACTGTTTATAGTATCCGTTTCCTTCTTCGGTTCCTGACATGGCAATACCGGCTGGTAAGTGTTTTTTGTGCCACAGGATATCTGTCACCAGTGTTGACTTGCCCGTTCCACGCTTCCCTATGAAAACGCACACCTTATCATCAGCCATTTTCGAGGGGTCAAACTTTCTGAGCTGAAGACTCATTTCCTCTTATTTCCGTGTAAAATTCGAGGTGGCCTGGGGCGCAAAGAAACCACTTGGGCCCGCAGGGTCCAAGTGTGATCAGACATTGTCCTGAAGGTTTACAAGGGGCCTCCCGGTCGGAAAAGATCGTGAAAAAGGGGCGCTGATGCGCCCCCTATTCTTTTCCCCGAACTTACTAGAGATGAGTGCCGGCTACATTCAGCTGGTGGCACTTGGACAACAAGATGCATACCTTTCAGGGGAACCTCAAATTACGTACTTTTCAGGTGTTTACAAACGACACACGCCATTCGTCCTTGAAGCGTATGATATACCATTTAACGATCAAATTGTGACGTATGGAGGAACATCGATATGTCGCATACCACCGAAAGGGGATCTCATACGAGGTCTCACACTCAAACTGATTTTACCAGCCTTGTACAATCCGGGAAGCGACTGGACTTGGCCTACAGCACCTACCGTTGCAAACCTTCCTGTCATTTGGGTCGGTCTTCGAAACGGAAGTACCGTCGGGCCCGTTCGTGCTGCCTATTCACCGTACTACTATACGACCAACGTCCAGTACCAAAACTGGTTCACACCGTTTACAGGGCAACTTTTCACGGTTCAATATATTTCATCCACAAATTACTTTCAATTTTCAAACGTCTCGAACGTTATCGTCTCAGGTGCAAATCTTGGGACGAGTTCTTCAGGAACGTTTTGGGGGTTTGACCCCTTGAATTATACGAGTACGGACCCAACGGGGAACCTGATATACACGGCAGGGACGTCAGGTATCATCACACCAGACTTTACGCTTCAACAGGCTGGCTGGATTCAGGCCGTCGGTGTTCTCCCCAACCCCTTGACCGGTTTGTACCTTACTTTGAACCAGTCGTATCCTTTGTCGGGTCTTCAGTTCATAAACTTTTCAGCGACGAGTTCGTCTGGTGCATATTGGACCCTGTATGATACACAGAGTAGTGCATATACAGTTACACCCGGTGGGTGTCTCCAGATTCTCCAGGTCGGGTACTATATTGTTCGGTTCGGGTTTAACCTTGGTGTAGGTTCCATTGCAACCGTAAGCTACGGTACAAGCACGTCGGATGGACAACCGACAGGAACTCCGACGTTTACGTTTACGTACAGTTACACCGTGTCCCCCGACCCGTCAACACCGACCGTCATACCCATTAACGTCACGTCTCCAGGTCTCTTTTACTACTTTTACGTCACAACCACAGGTGTTCAAGCCCTTCTCGGAACCTACGTGACCGTATATCCTGCCACCGACTTTTATACGTTGACCAGTAACATCTCCAGTATTGTTGGTCCGTCTTCCGCGACCACTCCTTTGCCACTCACGAGCAACATATCACCACCCCAAAACGGGTCCTTGATTTTTAACACGACAAATTCTACTTTCAAATTCTTAACAAACGGTGAGTATCTCGTCACGGGTGTTTTGAGTCTTTCGGCAAGTAGCGGTCCAGAACCATACGTGAGTAACGTATCTTTGCGTGAAGGTGCAAACCTCGTCTATACCTATGACATGTCCGTCCAAGGTCGGAATCCTACGTTCGCCTTTTCCATGCCTGTCGTTGCAAATACCGCTCGAAATTACTTTTTGACCGTTGCTTCGACCCGAACCTCAAACATCGTTGCCGGTTCCTATTTCACTTTTGAACAAGTTGGTGTCCTTTCCGATACCATTCCAACCATCATTCTTCCATATAACGGGGCACTGTTTCAAGCAAAAAATGTCGCCTTAACAACCCCCCTGAATCTTGCGACAAATTTCGTTTCAAATACCAACTCGACCATCATAACAACAACTCCCGGAGGTTTGCTTCAGTTTTCACAGGTTATGACGTACATGTTGACGGGTGTTTTTTACACGTCATCTCCAGTCACGAGCGTATCCATTGCCGGGCAAACCTTTCCTTTGAGTCTTGGGTTCTCGTCAAATCCGCCATATACAATCTCCGTCCCGTTCCGCATTACAGACACGACCCAATCATACCCTATAGTCGTCACGACCGTTTCAGGGTCTGGAACCGTCAATTCAAATTCGTACATTTCCGTTTCGTGTCTCGCCTCAAGCAATCTCACATCCAAGGTGGGCACAATCTATAACTATTACGACTCGGTCGGAAGTTTAGCTATTGTTTCTGCAGATCTCAAGGTTGGTGGTCAAACTATACAGAGACTTACGGGAGAATACATAGAACTTTGGAACGAACTCAATGTTCCATATGAGAACCAACCTGGTCTTCAGCTTTTAACAGGGAAATATGATATTAAAACCAGTGTTGGACCACCCGGTCGAACCTACTATGTCAACCTCCCGTACTATTTCTTTACAAAACCAGAATTGTCTTTGCCTATTGTTGCCCTCGATCGCCAAGATGTCGAAGTCTGGGTCACGTTTAACAACTTTTCAAACTTGACATCATACTCAATCACAAACCCAACACTCCAAGCAACAATCATCACAGAGTACGTATACTTGTCCAATCCCGAAATTGCATGGTTCCAGAACCATCGACTCGACTATGTTATTACCCAGTGTCAATACGATCAGTTTTTGCTTGCACAAGGGTTTACGAACGGTATTTTCAAACTCGACTTCAAACACCCAGTCAAGGAACTGTTTTTCGTCATCCAACCAAGTGGAAACGCTCCGTACGACTATTCAGGGAATGACCTATCTAGTCTCGGACTTACATATAACGGTGAAGATGCCTTTTTAGCCTCGTCCATTAACAGTTTGTATCTCGGGTCTATCGAGCCGTTTAATCATCACGACAACTTTGGAAGTATTCCTCCATACTCAACAGTTCCAGGGCGTCAGTTTTACATGTACGCCTTTTCGACACAACCTTCCAACGTCGTTTCGTCCGGGTGTATCAACCTCAGTCGTATTCGACAAGTTCTTTTGGAAGTGAACATAGCAAACGCATCGGGCTATTACCCTGCCAAGTCTTTACGTATCACTGCTGTGAATCAAAACGTACTTCGGATCGAGAACGGTGTTGCGGGTGTGATGTTTAGTTAGGGCCCCATAGAGCCTCGTCCAACGTCTGTGTACCCATATCAATTTTTAGTTGTGCTCTTTCAGATCTCGGTATCTGTTTCAAGTGTCCACATATTGCCGCCTTTGTGTCCTTATAGACATCAGACTTGAGAAACGCATTCATCATACCAACTTGATACGTCTCAGTTCGAACAAAGTCCCACTTTCCCGGACCTTGTAAAATATCTATTTTGTAGTTTTGAAACCGAGGCCATTCGCGTTCCAACAGAGGTACGACCCTCTCTTGAAACACGGTCTTCCAGAAGTGCATAACAAACACGCCCGGAGACGTTACCATGACTCTGTTCCCATCCTTGAACCAGATTTCATGGAGTTTCGTGTTGGGCCACACGGCAAACTTGTTCTTCTTGAGCAAGTACCCAAACACAAACGATGCAACGTGCTTGAACCGTATGTTTGTATCAAGAGCTTCCACGAGACCGTCGAGTGGCATATCCTCCATATTCTGTATCACGCTCTTTGCTTCACGGGTCACGGTGCGTTTTTCATTACACTGGTTTTTGCGCTTCGGGTTCATATGTGAGCGAAGTTTTTCCATGGCTTTTGACGGATACAAATCATGACTGAACTCCCGGCCGCACTTCGGACAACTGATCGTCGCCATCCTTATCAGTCACCAGAGAAAAAAATTTCCCAACTTCCCCCGGGGTCAGGAGCCCGCCTGGGGTTTTTTGGAACTTGACGACGGGTCCGAGCCTCGGGTCACCAATCTCGAGTTCCTGAGTATGCATACGACACAAGCCAGTCACGAGACATGCTGTCTGATCACACCACGTCACTGAACAACTCATACCTCTAACAGGCTGTATGTCTTTTATTTTCCTTCCTAAATTCCTAAGGGGGGTACTAGGGTGGGTGTTTAAAATAAGTTATTGACGTTTCCAAAATTCTAAAAGGGGTATACCCTCTTAACTTTTTATAATACCCATATGATGTTTTGCCACTTGACACCCTAGACCCCCCTTAGGAATTTTGGAAAAAAAATGGTAGACAGGCCGACGGTGGGCGCGAGGGAACCACAGGTTCCCGAGTCAGGGACCTTCCCAGGTAGTGTTTAGGAGCGCCCTTCGGGCGCAATTAAATGCTACGCATTTGATAGAATGGCCGGTCGCGCAAGTCTTGCGTACCTCGGTCAGGAGGATTTGGCACTCAGTGCAGATCCAGAAGTCACATATTTCATCGAAAAATACGCAGGGTCCACGCCATTCAGTCAGCGTGTCGATCGCGTCATCTTCGATGAAGCTGGTGTGAATTTTGGAACAGAAAACCACATTACCATTCCCAGGTCCGGTGATCTCATGACGGACATGTACCTCTTTATTCAAATGCCTACCGTTCCACAAAACGTCTCTGTCCTCGATTCGGTCGGAACACTCATGTTCCAGTACGTCGAGTTGTATATAGGAACCGAACTCATCGAACGTTTGTATGGTGAATATATTGAAATGAAATATGACCTTGAAGTCCCCAAGGGCAAACAAAACACACTCAAAACACTCATTGGAAAAACACTTCAGTTCCAAAATACGCCAAATGCAACGTATACGATACCACTCCCGTTCAGTCTCTTTGAAAAGGGTCTTCCACTCTGTGCATTTGATGATCACGTCACGATTCGAATCGTATGGAGTCCAAGCACGTTCTTTACAGTGACTCAAAACGCTCAAGGTGTTGTGAGTACCCCACCCACCCCTCTTGGCCCGTTTATCGCGTACTTGAATGTCGAGTATACGTACTTGGCTCAAAAGGAAATTGACTTTATTCGTCAAGGGAATCCACGTCGACAAATATTCAAACAGATTCAGAAGAATATGTTTTTTATCAAAAATGGAACACAAAACGCGTTATTGAATCTCGAATTTTACAATCCCGTTGATGAATTGTATTTTATAGTTCAAAATGACCAAGCACGTGGGTACGACTATAGTAATACGGCAACTGTAACGTCAAACACGCTGGGAACAACAGACTTGCTTCAGAGCCTTCAGTTAAGTTTCAACGTCACAGACCGTATTCAGTACCAGGTTGGAACTCCACAATTTTTGAGGATTATTCAGGGGCTCGAGTTTCACACACGTGTTCCCGACCGTTTGTTCTCCATGTATTCGTTTTCGCTGGACCCTGAAGGACCAAGTCCATCCGGATCCGTGAACCTGTCCCGAATTAAGAATCAAATTTTGAACATAAACTTGAACCAAACACCTACAAACGTCAACGTTCGAGTGTATGCAAAGAGCTATAACTTTTTAGAGACGGCAAACGGAAAGGCAAAGGTTGTGTTTTCGAACTTTTACTAAAGGGAACTTAAGGCGACGCACCGTGTGTCCCTCATGGACTTTCTCAAAACGGGAACGGC
>Ga0214207_1000233_pt1 | contig 17782 bp, 18 predicted proteins | sample TroBogEpilimnion_6_FD_153045 | JGI IMG/M metagenome (GOLD analysis project Ga0214207, IMG submission 153045) | Freshwater microbial communities from Trout Bog Lake, WI - 13JUL2009 epilimnion | ecosystem: Environmental > Aquatic > Freshwater > Lake > Epilimnion/Euphotic zone | place: Trout Bog... | reverse complement strand
TAGGAGAAGTACAAACCTACGCACCCTCCACATCGACTATTAACGTGAATGTTGGCTACACGCCAAATACCTATGTCGGCACTACAAATGGTTCGGGAACCGTCACTTATCGCGCCACGACCTCTTTGACCGCAACGATAAATCCAGCTGGAAAAGTGACTTTCTACGCGAACGGTAAAGCGATACCTGGCTGCAAGAATCTGAACGCATCTCCGTACACCGTCGTTTGTTCTACGTGGAAACCATCCCAACAGAACTTAATCAATTTAACGGCAAGGATTGTGCCGACAAATGGATCGTACTCAACCGCGACTTCTCCGACAGTGGTGCTTAGAGCAGTCACGCGCTCGACGACGAGATAGTTCGTTATTCCGCTAGCCTTTTGAGCGCATCACCAGTGACTCGCATGACGGTCCACTCATCCATGGGAACCGCGCCTAACCCTTTATAGAAATCGATGGATGGCTGGTTCCAGTCCAAGACCCACCACTGGAATCGGCCGTAATCGTTATCGATGCACTTCTTGGCTAAGTACTTAAGTAACGCCTTGCCATAGCCCTTCTTGCGGTGCTCTGGCCGTACAAAGAGATCTTCTAAATAGAGTCCGGGCTTACCTTGCCAGGTCGAATAATTCAAAAACCAGACCGCGAAACCAGCGGCGACGCCATCGTCCTCTTCAACGATGTCGCAGAAGACCATGGGGGTTGGCCCGAAAAAGTGGGCGTTGATTTGCTCTGCCGTCGCGACCGCTTCCTCAGGCGTCTTTTCATAGATTGCTAACTCCATTATCAGCTCGAGAATTAAGTTGGTATCGGCTGGAGTGGCGGGGCGAATGCGCATGTCTAATTCTAGCCTTCTCAAAGTTCGACAGCCGCTGTAAAATTTTTCTATGTTAAGTAAGTCATTGGCGCTTCGCATCTTGGACGAAGCAGGAATCCCGGTTAATGGCTCTGAACCCTGGAGTATTCAGGTGCACAACGAGAAGCTTTGGGATCGAGTCATGTCACAGCATCAGCTTGGACTTGCTGAGGCATATATGGATGGCTGGTGGGACTGCGAGGCCCTGGATTGCATGCTGACCAAGCTATTAGAGGTTGATGTCCTTAAATTCCTTCGAATCACGCCGGTGGTCACCGCGCATGCAATCAAATCGACGGTACTAAATCGCCAAACAAAAAAGCGCGCGGCCGCTAACGCCAAACACCATTACAACATCGGTAACGACCTTTACTCCCGAATGTTGGATTCCGAAATGGTCTACAGCTGTGGCTATTGGCCAAAGGCGAAGAATCTGGAAGAGGCGCAATTCGCAAAACTGGACTTAATTTGCAAAAAGCTGAAGCTTGAGCCCGGCATGAAAGTATTAGATATCGGTAGCGGATGGGGCGGCTTTCTCCGCCACGCGGTAAAGCATTATGGCGTTGTCGGAACTGGCATTTCACCAGCCGATAATCAGATCAATCTCGCTCGTGAGAAATCTGTAGGATTAGATATCACCTTTATCCAACAAGATTATCGAGACCTGACCGGTCAATTCGATCGAATCGTTTCGGTGGGAATGATGGAACACGTAGGACCAAAGAATTTGAAAACATTCTTCAGCAAGTGTGATGAACTTTTGACCAAAGACGGCGTGATGCTTCACCACACCATCGCCTCTAACCTTTCAAAATTGGTCACGGATCCCTTCTTTGACCGGTACATATTCCCTGGCGGTGTCCTGCCGTCGTTGACTCAAATATCTGGCGCGGTGGAACAGAAATTCATCATCGAAGATGTCCATAACTTCGGTCCGGATTACGACCCAACTTTGATGGCGTGGCATGAAAACATCAACAAGCGATGGAGTGAAATACCCAATTACGATGAGCGATTCCGCAGAATGTGGAATTACTATCTCTTGAGCTCGGCCGCAGGTTTCAGGGCTCGCAATATCGAGCTGATTCAAGTCGTATTCCGCCGTATGCACCATCACGGCCGTTACGAGGCTGTGCGCTAAAGAGAAATTAATCCGCCAGGACCTGGCGCGCGCTGATACTTAGCAAAAGCGCCAGGCCTGCTGGAATCAACATCGCCCATCGCAGCGAAATTGCATCCGCGACGTGACCGATAATCGGCGCACCCACCACAAATCCAAAATACGAAACTCCTGAAACAAGCGCAATCGCGCCCGACGGTGAAATCGCTCCGGCATATTTATTATGGGCAAGCGTGCCCGCCGCGCTAAAGAGCAGCGGAATCACGGTCGAAACACCCGCACCGATACATAGCCATCCAACAATCGCGCCGTAAATATGGCCAATCAAAAGTCCAGTTGTTAGGCCGAAGGCAGCAATCAATCCACTAAATGTGATTAACCGCGCTGATCCAAATCGCTCCGCCAATTGATCGCCGGTCAACCGACCAATGATCATCGCAATCGAAAAGATGATGTACGGAAGCGTTGCGATAAAAGGCGAGGCGTGAAATGTGTCCCGTGCAAGGACTGTTCCCCAGTCAGCCGATGCGCCCTCGCATATCGAACCAGCCATTCCTAGGATTCCCATGGCAATCAATAGTTTCGGAAACTTCTCGCGCTTGTGACGCTCCACGACGTGAATATCGAGTACCGGCGGCAACAAGCGAGTGCGCGCATAAAACGAGAATGCCAATGCGAGTAACGATGTGACAACCAATGTTCCTAATAAGGGCGCCTTAATTTGCGCCGACAAACCACCGAATGCGGCGCCACCCAACATGCCCACCGAAAACATCGCGTGCATAGTGCTCATGATGCGACCGTCGACCCGCTGTTCCAGCGTGGATGCATGCGTATTCATCGCAACATCCATCGTCGCTTGAGCGACACCGTAGATAAAGAGCGCTAGCCAGAGTTGAATCTCGTGGCGCGGCAGCGCAATCAACGGCACCGAAATCAACATTGCAATCGTCGCGCTTTTAACCAACCGCGCACTGCCGATCTTTGCGCATAACCAGCCCGCGGGTCGCAGCGTGCCCACGACGCCAATCGCAACAAAGAACAGCGATGTACCGAGCTGGCCATCGCTCAAATGCAAGGCGCGCTTGATATCAGGAATCCGCGCAATCCATGTGCCCATCGGAAAACCCAAAATGATAAAGGTCGCCATAACCGCACGTCGTGCATTCATTAACTCCGCAGGGCTGGTCATCTGGGAATACTATTGCGCCTATGAGTAATGAGAGAACGAAATCGCGCTTAGAATTAAATGGCATCAACATTATTGAAGAGCATCAACGCTCTGGAAGCCCACGGTCCCTCTTCTGGCCGTGGGCTGCCGGCAACGTTTCACTCTTAGCTCTCTCGTACGGATCTTTCTTCTTAGGTTTTGGAATCTCTTTCTGGCAGGCTACTTGGGCCGCGATTATCGGCGTTATCGCCTCATTCATTTTGGTCGGCGTCTCGTCTCTTGCCGGCAAACGATCAAATGCCCCGACGATGACGCTCTCGCGCGCCGCCTTTGGGGTGAAAGGCAACGTCATCCCTGGCTTGTTGTCGTATCTAGTCTTCGTGGGATGGGAGACCGTGCTTGTCTCGCTCGCGACACTTGCGACCGAAACTATTTTCGCCCGCCTCGGTCATATCGACCACAACCTGGCGCGCATCATCGGCTTCTTAATCGCCGCCGGGTTGACCATATTTGGTGGTGTTCTTGGCTTCCACATCATCATGAAAATTCAACGATGGCTGACTATCGCGACAATCATCCTGACCGTTGGATATATGGCGCTTACTTTTCACAAAATTCAGTGGTCGCACGTGCATTCGATTCATTCCGGATCACTTCAAGCGTTTATCGGCGCGCTTATTTTTGGCGTCACGGGCATCGGACTGGGCTGGGTAAATAGCGCCGCCGACTACTCGCGATATTTACCGCGCCATTCTTCCTCCCGCGGAGTGGTTGGTTGGACCGTTTTCGGATCTTCGATTGTTCCGATTGTGATGGTCATCTTCGGCGCGTTATTGGCTGGAAGCAGTAAGTCTCTGAGCGATGGAATCGCAAACGACCCAGTCGGCGCTCTCACGACCATTCTTCCGACTTGGTATTTAATCCCATTCGCCATCGTGGCAGTGCTGGGACTTATTGGCGGCGCAATCTTGGATCTTTATTCGTCGGGCATAACACTCGTCTCCATCGGATTACCGGTGAAGCGATACCAAGCCGCGTCCATCGATGGCGTCATCATGACGCTCGGAACTATTTATTTCGTATGGATTGCGAAGAACTTCTTTATTCCGCTGCAAGGTTTTCTCGTAACCCTAGGCGTCCCGGTCGCGGTCTGGTCCGCGATCTTTGTCGCCGATGTCATTATGCGAAAGCGTGATTACAACGAGTCCGACCTCTTCGACGCATCCGGTCGCTATGGGTCCTGGAACGCCACATCCGTAATGATCCTTCTCGTCGGCTCCGTCGTTGGTTTCGGCTTTGTTACCAATCAAATGGCGTCATGGCTTTCATGGCAGGGGTATTTCTTGGGGGCCATCGGGGGCAAATCTGGTGCGTGGGCTTATTCCAATATCGGAATTCTCTTCGCGTTAGTAATTGGTTTCGTTGGTCACTTACTTTTTGGTCGAGCGACGGTTAAGCGCCAAGAAGAACTCCCATAGCGATAAGCTCGCCAGAATCATTGAGAAGCCGAAGAGCAGGTCTTCAATTGGAGCACCTGCTAGTCGTCGGCCAATAATTTCAGTGGCGGAATACATCACGATGTTCTTTGAGGTCAGCCACCAATTGGTGAGCAACTGAAATGGGAGTATCAGCCCGTAGGTCAGCCAAAATATTCCGCGGGTGATCATTTGCGTCCGCAATACAAAGAGATCCGCCAGTACCGCCAGCAAAACCGCATCCATTGCGATATCTGAATAAATCATGGCGCCACGGACCTTCCATATTTAGCGCTCAATTTTTTGAGAGCAAGGTAGGTCAAAACCGTCATAAGTGGGACGAGGATAAAGAAGAGAATCTCTTCAATCGGAAGTATGCCGAAGAGATTAATGCGTACTATTTGCTCGGAATCAAAGCGCCAGTTGTGGTTCTCAATCGCCCAGACGTCCCAAGCGGTATAGAGCGCGAGAATTACCGCATCCGTAGCAAGGAATACGCGCCAATAGCGCGAGATTTTTAATCGAAATCCAGCGTTTACCCCAACAGCGCAGACCGCTATGAAGAGCAAGACCAGCGCATAATGAAATTTGGCCACGCCTTATCTTCTCCCATAAAGAGAACATTTCACCTACTCTTTCCGTATGAATGCCGGACTTTCTCGGGTCTACGCGCTGGCCCAGCGCTTCTCGCGGCTTTCAGTCGTGCTTGCGATTCTTGTCTTCGGACTATTACGTGTGCTCAGCATCAATCTTCCTATCTCGGCTCAAATCGTGATCGCGTTGTTGGCCCTTGCGTTAGGTATTCCACACGGGGCAATCGATCATCTGATTACTATCCCCAGCCATCCACGCTCTCGGTTCGCGCTATTTGTATTTGGCTACGTAGTCATTGCATTAGTAGCGGGGGTAGGTATAGCGACATGGAATCTGCACGGATTCCAGGCCGTCCTAATCATGAGCGCGTTGCACTTTGGTTTTGGTGACGCCGCGTACGCAAACGAGTGGCTAGACGCTCAGGGCAAAACTCGTCATCCGTTAGTAATTGAAATTGTGTATGCGTTGCCAGCTGGGTTTTTACCGGTCGCGCTGCCGCTGACCAATAGCCAATCGCTCAGCGCGCTTAATCGAATTAATCACTCACTGGGAAACTGGGCCGGTAATCACGGGGGAGTTATCCGCCAGATTGTTGTGGCCGGTGCGGCATTTTCAATTCTCCTTCTTGCGGCTCGTAAAGCATTCAATCTCGCTATCGATCTGGTGCTTCTCGTTCTGCTCTCCGAATTCGCACCTCCGCTCGTTACCTTTGCGGTTTACTTTGGGTGTTGGCACGCGGTTCGTCACACAGCGCGATTGGTCCCGAAATTGCCGAAGGCCTTGAAGGCGGCGTCGGATAATGCGGTACCGCGCGCGTATGCATCCGCAATAGTCCCGGGCCTATATGCCGTCGTGGGCACACTCGCGTTGGGCGCCGGACTTATGATCTGGGATCCGCACCAATTTGGAACTGGCTTGTTCTGGGCAACTTTGGTAATCGTCTGGGCGTTGACCGTTCCCCACATGATCACCACCGCTCGCTTCGACTGGAAGGTGCTTCGCACTTAAGTATGGCGAGTGCCAAAATCGGCCAAAATGTCCGATTTGTAGGTACTTGCCGCAATGATTTATGAGAACTCGCTGAATTTAGAGTGGCAGAAACCACAGTTGTAGCGAACACTTTGCATTAAGGAGCTCAACGCCGAGCCATCTCGGATCCCCCGTAAAGCTCCACTTACAGGAGGAAATTCCGAATGCTTCAACTCTCGAACGGCCAATGGAGTTCGCTGTACAACATCTTCTCATTTGGTCTCATCTCAATGCTCGCCTGCACCGTCTACACCCTCGTAGGTCAGAGCCGTGTTTTGGCGAAGTACCGCAGTGCTCTTGTTATGTCATCAATGGTTACCTTCATTGCCGGTTACCACTATTTCCGTATCTTCAACTCATTTAACGATGCGTCGAAGGCAAACGCTGTAACAATCGGAACCCAGCAAGGCGCATTCAACGAGGCATACCGCTACGTTGACTGGATTCTTACCGTTCCATTGTTGCTCGTAGAAGTAATTGCTGTTCTTGCTATTGCAAAGGAAGCCTCAAAGTCTTTGATCGGCCGCCTTGTTCCTGCATCAGCAGCAATGATCATCTTGGGTTACCCAGGTGAAATCTCAAGCAACAACGGCACCAAGGTTATCTTCGGCATCCTTTCAACAATTCCTTTCTTGTACATCCTTTACGTATTGTTCGTAGAGCTTGGTAAGTCATTGGATCGTCAGCCAGAGGGCGTTGCAGCTTCAATCGGCCGCCTTCGTTTGTTGCTTATCGCAACATGGGGTGTCTACCCAATCTCTTACTTGATTCCAATCTTGGTTAAGAACCCAAGCGCGAATCAGATGGCATACCTCTTCACCGATCGTCAGATTGGTTACACAATTGCAGACGTTCTTGCAAAGTGCGTATTCGGAATCACAATCTTCCGTATTGCACGCATGAAGTCAGCCGCAGAGGGCATGGCAGACTCACACTAATTAGCTAATAATTAGTAAAGCTAATAGCGGGAGGGGCGATGCCCTTCCCGCTATTCTTTTGCCATGAGCAACTACCGCATGTGGGCCTATTCGATGATTGCAATCGGCTTGATCAATTGGGATTATCAACGAGCTCACTCCCATATTGCACTCCATAGTCTTGCCATAGCTCTGCCGGGTCTGATTCTTTTGGGGCTCACCTACGTAAAGAGCGCGACCAATTTCCTTAACTCACGCGCAGGCAGGCTCACTTGGTTGATCATTGGTCTAGCGGCGCTTGCTTACGGATTTATTAATTAATTATTGAAATAAAAAAGCCCCCAATCGCTCGGGGGCTTTTTTTGTGGAGTAATTACTTGATGAAGGTGGTGGTCAAGGCAAGTGCGATGCCAGAGAACGCAGTCCATGTGAACCATGAACTTGCAGTGCGCTGACGCCACTTTTCGAGATTTGCATTGACATGCGCACGGCGATGGCGGATAGCCAAGCCAAGTGCGACGAAGAGAGTGATGATGTAGTGGAACATATTCGCTCCAGCAATCAACACCCAGTTTGAAGCATAGGCACCTTCGAAGACGTTATCGCCGCCATCGTTGGTGGACATGAACTTCATGGTTGCCATCTGGTGCCATTGGTAATACATACCAACGGCGATGACGATTACCGCAAGCACGGAGAGAACCCCGAACATAGTTGTGCGACGCTGTGCCAACTTGTGCATCAATGCGACGACTACGAATGGAAGTACCGCCCACCAGCCGGAGATCGCGGTGAAGGTGTGACCCTTGACCGGAATCCAGCCGTTGTTGCTATTGAGGTTACGGAGATAGAAGTACGAGAAGATCATTCCGAAGACGAATGCGCCGTCGGCAACAATCAGGAGGCGTACTCCTAAGCGCTCACGACGTCCGATTTGTGTCGGTGAATCGTGGTGCACATGGAACTGTGAATCAGTGTGGGTAGCCATTGTTACTTGACCGCCTTTCCGTAGCCATAGAAGTCACTGGTGACTACTGGCATCGCATCGTCTGGGAAGTTGGTTAGTGGGACTGGATATGGAACGGTCCACTCCAGCGTCTTGGAGCCCCATGGATTCATAGGAGCGATCTTTCCGTGGCGCCATGAGTGAACAACGGCCCAGAGAAGAACGATGAATCCGGTACCGACCATGTAAGCACCGATGGTGCTAATCAAGTCAGCATGCGCATACATATGTGCGTAGTCGGCCACACGACGTGGTTGACCTTCTGCACCAGCGACGAACATTCCCAAGAAGAGAATCTGGAAACCGACCTGGACGAGCCAGAAGGAGACATATCCTGCGCGCTCGTTGAGCATGCGGCCTGTCATCTTTGGGAACCAATACGCGAGACCAGCAACAGCACCAGTAAGGGCCGAGCCCATCAATGTGTAGTGGAAGTGCGCGGTTACGTACATCGAACCGTGCAAGTAGTTATCGGCTGGGACGTCAGAGAGATAGATACCTGTGATTCCACCGATCAACATGTTCCAGAGGAATGCGTAGACCGAAAGCATCGGCAACTTCATCCACGGACGACCGTGCCACAAGGTGCCCAACATAACCAAGAAGATCAATCCGGTTGGGATTGAAATCATCTCAGTGGTCACCATGAATGGACCGTTGAACATTGGTAGCCAACCGGACATATACATGTGGTGGGCCCATACGAAGGCGGACAAACCAGCGATTCCCGCAAAGCCCGCAATCGCGGCGCCATGAGAGAAGAGCGGCATGCGAACGAAGACAGGAAGAACTTCCATCAGAATCGCAACACCTGGAATCAAGATCACGTACACCTCAGGGTGGCCCATGATCCAGAACAAGTGTGCGTACAACCAGCCGCTGCCGCCCATGTTGGCGTCATAGAAGCTAGTTCCGATGGTGCGATCCAGACCCGTTTGAATCATGGAGAGCATGAAGGTGGGGAAGGCAGGAATTGCGAGTGCAACCGAGATGGTTGCGCCCACTACGAAGAGTGGAACACGGTTCCATGACATGCCCTTTGCGCGCATCGCTACGACAGTTGCGGTGATGTTCATACCGGCAACGGCTGTAGAAACCGCGAAGATGATGATTGTACAGAGGAAGGCGTTCATTCCTGGGCCAGCTTGAACAGAAAGGGGAGCGTAAGCGACCCAACCAGTTGGGATTCCACCCAAAAACCAAGCGCTGCAGAGAACGGGAATCGCGGTGAACAAGACCCACCAGGAGAGAGCGTTAAGACGTGGGAATGCCATATCGCGCGCACCGATCATGATTGGCATGATGTAGTTACCGAATGGACCAGTCGCAACGATAATCATCGCGATGATCATGGTGATTCCGTGCAATCCAACCAACGAGTTGTAGACGGTTGGGGTAACGAGATGCGAACCTGGCATAGCCAAGTTGGTGCGAATCATCATCGCCATTGTTCCGCCAACACCCAAGAGCGTCATAACGCCGACGAGGTACTGGATACCAACCACCTTGTGGTCGGTGCAGTACTTGAAGTAGCGCTTAATTCCTTGGCCATCACCGGCGAGGTATAGCTCTTCTTCAGGAGTGAGGTCCTTACCAATGAGCCAACGGAATGGTCCGATAAAGGCGCCGATACCAATCATGAAGCCAAGGCTCCACATCAACATCGTGACAATCAGGACCTTGTTCACGTTATTTGGACGGCTCATATCCTGGCCAGACTTCAACCAGTAGTAGCTTCCAAATGCGAAGGCGATTCCAACAATGAGTCCGGTGCCCATGTTGAGCTTGGTGATCAAGCTCTTCTTTGGGTTAGGAACTGGACGGGTTGATGTCTTGTGTTCGAGGGTTGTCATGCTGTGTGACCTCCTTGGGCTGTAACCCAATTATTGAAATCAGCGGAGGTCATGATCTCTCCGTTGGTCTCCATGTATGCGTGGTAGAGGCCGCAGAGCTCGGCGCACTTCACATCAATTTTGCCAAGCTTGGTTGGTGTTGTGTCGAGGTGCGTAACCGCAAGGCGGTTGGCATCTGTCTTAACTCCAAGTTGTACTGGCCAGAAGTTGTGGTTCACGTCGGTTGAAACAACGTTGAACTGAACTGGTTGGTTAATAGGAAGCATCAACTCGTGAGTGGTGATGCCTTGCGCTGGATAATTAAAGGACCAGACCCACTGCGAACCTGTAACGTTCACAACGAGTGCGTTCTTTGAATCAGCAACCGCAGCATCATTTGCAGAGTTGAGTTCGATCAAACCGTAAAGAATTGCGAGGACTGCAAGCACGGTAGAGATACCGGTCCACAATCCAACGGTTAAGCGGTGGGTGCGAATCATCGGGCCATCTGGTGGTGGTGTGTCACCACGGTGACGGTTCATGAAGGTATAAGTAGCAACACCGAGAACAACGCCGCAGACTGGAGCGGAGATGTAGGTGAAGACCACCATCAAGCGTTCAATGCCCTTCATATCTGTCGACATGACTGTTGGCATCCACTTTGGATAAGCCCATGCACCGAGTGCCACGAAGACCAAGGTGTAGAAAATGCCTAGCGCAAAGGCAATGCCGACATCCTTTTGATCGTGCTCGTAGTGCGGATTCTTACGATTCAGGAAGTTGGTGAAGCGTTCTCCGGGCGTGCGCCAGGACTCTTCATCATTGTGATCGTGTGAACTCATACGACACTAACCTTTCCTGCCATGTATCCGACTTGGCCCATAACGGCGCCAAACTTCTGATACGTACCGTCACCACATGGATACTCACAGTTCCAGACGTATTCGCCCTTGCCGCCGGTAATGAACGAGAAGGTGACTACGTGGCCCTTGTTAAGGATCGAGTGGTCGTATGAATCGGAGTACTTCTTGTTATAAGTCGCCATCTCTTCATCGGTGTTCTTAGGAAGCGGAACGTTGACGAACAATGGATCCTGCGTAGATGTTGGCAGGCCGTGAAGCGTGAAAGTGTGCTCTACATCGGTAGGTGCTAGCGCGGTTTGCGCTACACCGTCATAGGTCGCTGTATTGGAAACAGCACCAGCTGCATCCACGGTTCCGATTACTTTTCCGAAGTAGGCATTATTCAAGTTCTCGCCGCTGTCATACACGGTCAAGGTCATCGTCACATATGAGTGTGGCTTGAGGACCAAGTGTGTTGAAGGACCGTATGAAGGCCAGGATGGATGCGAACCGCAATTGGTTGCTCCTTGCGTAGCTGCGCCGTGAGAACCTGCGTTGCACGGATCTGCGTAAACGCCGAGGCTAATGAACTGATGAGGGAGAACGCCTTGCGACGTTTGAACAGTTCCATTTGTGGTTGCGTACAGTTTCTTCTGAGGATCCGCGCTCACTTTATGTAATGTGAAGCCGACCGCTCCAACAACCGCGATACCAAGAGCAACCGACGCAATTGCGCTGATTGTCCGCTTAGTGGCGGTCATCGACGTACCGGTGGTACCTGACATGTCCCAGCCTTTCCTATATATAAGTGGCTGGGAGTCTGCAGACAACCAGCCGTAACCTAGGTAACTCTGAGATTGAGGGTACGCCTGTATTGGAGCGGTGCGAAGCGTTCGCACATAACGATTTCATGTGTAAATTGGCCCAGATGCACCTCAATTTTGGCTGGGATTTCTTCTTCGGCGCTGCCCTGATCGGCAAGGCTGCCTGGTACCGCTTGGAGCGACCATCCGAGCATGGAATCGGACAAATCAGACAATTTCTCTTCTATCTGGGCGTGACCATGGCCTTTGTTCTTCTGGTCGGCCCAGTAGCCCACGCCGCGATTTCGACCTTCTGGGTCCACATGATTCAGCACATCGGCCTGATGATGCTGATTTCGCCGCTGATCGTGATGGGCTCACCAGTTCGACTGGCCCTGGATTCTCGCTTCCCGATCGTCCGGCGATACGCCTCGGCGCTCGCCCACAACACACTGATTCGGCAACTCTTCCGACCTCAGGTCGGTTTTATTCTCTTTCTCGCCACCTTGATTCTCACTCACTTTGGCCCATTCGCAAACGCAGGCATGACCAATCCCAATATTCACTCGCTCGAGCTCATCGCCTTCTTGGCGGCGGGAGTCATTTATTACCTGCCCGTGATGGAGGGCAACCCAGCACCGTATTTCGTTCCATATCCCATCCGCGTCGGCTCGCTCTTTGCGATGATGGTGCCCGAAACAATGACCGGTTTCTTTCTTTACTCGGGAAATAAATTGCTTCACACCGTTCCGTCAGATCAGTCCCACACCATGGGCATCATGGACCAACACCGTGGCGGCGGAATCATGTGGGCAATGGGCATGGCAATCGATGCGCTATGGATAGTCTTAGCGGCTCGTGATTGGTTTACTAACGAGAAATTATTGAGCGACGGAGAAAGTGAATGACGGAAGAAGAGAAACCCGAGCGCCGTTGGGTTCTCCTTGGTATTCCACTCTGTCTCGCGATGGGATTTTTTGAATTAGAGCGGGCGATAAAAGGCAATCATCGAAGCTGGCTCTACACCTTCGAATGGCCCTTCTTTGCTCTCTTTATTTATTACATGTGGTGGAAATTAAAACAACCGCAGCCGGAATGGGACGATACCGACGATCCTCGTCGGGAACTCGAAGATTAATCTCTTCAAATTAATCCCTTAACTAAGAAGCGTTACCACGAAGAGGTCAGCGGCTTACCTTCGGCGTAACCAGAAGCGGATTGAATACCGACAACGGCCTTATCGTGAAACTCCGCGAGACTTGCGGCTCCTGCATACGTGCACGATGAACGAACGCCAGAAATGATCTCGTCAATTAAATCTTCCACGCCTGGTCGCGCTGGGTTGATGTACATGCGAGATGATGAAATACCCTCTTCAAATAACGCTTTCCGAGCCCGATCAAAGGCGCCTTCGGTGGCGGTACGAGCCGCGACAGCGCGGGCCGAAGCCATTCCGAATGACTCTTTATAGAGTCGACCGTTTGAATCACGATTGAGATCGCTAGGGGATTCAAAGGTTCCGGCAAACCACGAGCCAATCATTACTTGTGAAGCGCCAGCGGCCAGTGCCAACGCCACGTCGCGCGGATGACGAACGCCGCCATCGGCCCACACATGCTTTCCGTGCTTTGCTGCTTCGGCTGCGCATTCGAGAACAGCTGAAAATTGCGGACGGCCAACACCTGTCTGCATACGAGTCGTGCACATCGCTCCTGGGCCAACTCCGACCTTGATGATGTCGGCGCCGGCTTCAATCAAGTCACGAGTACCTTCTGCGGTTACAACATTTCCAGCAACGATTGGAACGCGCGGGCTGAGCGCACGAATGGTCTTGAGCGCTTCAATCATTTTCATTTGATGACCATGAGCTGTGTCAACGACCAAGACATCGGCGCCAGCGTCGAGCAACGCCTTGGCCTTTGAAGCGACATCGCCATTAATTCCCACCGCACACGCAATCCGCAATTTCTTATCGGCGTCGAGCGCTGGTGTGTACAACGTGGCGCGAAGCGCGCTGGTGCGGGTAAGAATTCCCACTAGCTCGCCCGATGCATTCACTACCGGCGCCAATTTACGGCGGTGGGTAGTCAGAAAATCAAAGGCTTCTTTTGGCGCAACCGTATCGGGGAGCGTTACCAAATCGGATGCCATGATCTGGCGCAATTGAGTGAAGCGGTCGACGCGTTCGCAATCGGCCTCGGTCACGATGCCGACCGGCTTGTTGTTTTCTACTACAACGACTGCGCCGTGCGCGCGCTTGTTGATTAAATCCAACGCATCTGCGACGGTCTCCTCAGGCGAGAGTGTGACCGGTGTTTCGAAGAAAATATTGCGGTTCTTCACCCACGCAATAACGCCGCGGACAATGTCGAGCGGAATGTCTTGTGGGATTACTGCGATGCCGCCGCGTCGAGCAATCGTTTCAGCCATTCGGCGACCAGATATCGCGGTCATATTGGCGACGACCAATGGAATGGTGGTGCCGGTGCCATCGGTGGTGGCTAAATCAACATCCATCCGACTTGTGATGGTGGATTTATTGGGGACCATGAATACATCGTCATAGGTCAGGTCGTGGCTTGGATTAGTTAAGAAACGCACGTGGCCTAACTATACCCCTGCCAAACCTGACGTCTGGCAGAGCGCTCGCATGGCAGCTCCGCTAACCTGAGCGCGTGCTGGGCATTTTGAGCTTCTCGACCGAGGTCATTTTCTGGGTCATCACCGCAATCGCGCTGGTGTTGACCGTGATCTTTTGGCACAAGTTTTCTACCCACAACTTCCGCAATGTCACGGCTCGAATCTCAATCATCATCTTCATTCAAGTATTCGCCTTCGCCTCGTTAGGCGTGACCATCAATCGGGCTGGCGACTTTTATGACACATGGGGCGACTTCTTTGGAACCAATAAAAATTTGGCCAAAGTCGCAATCTCACCTTCAACGCTTTCGACGATTACAAAAGTGGACGTTGCAAATGCTGATCACCTCAAAGATGGCGGGCTTGTTTTTAAGCGGGTAATCACCGGTGCATTTTCGGGCGTATCAGATTATGTATACGTTGCGGTTTCACCTTCGATTGCCGCGCAACTCGAAACAACGACCGCGACTCCAACCATCGGCACAAATTACAAAGTCGTTGAACTCCTTCCCGGCTATCCAGGCGTGCCACAAACGTGGATCGGTACATTGCAGGGAATCGCCACCATGGATCGGATGGAGAAGGCAGGTCAAATTCCACCGACGATTGCGATTATTCCCGCAATTAACGTCGTCCGTGGACTTGATACCGAATGCTTGAATATTCCGGGAACCTCCCAAGTCGAAACCTGGTTGTCGAAAGATATGAAGGTCTTCGCACAAGGATTTCTCGGCGTCGATAATCGCCCATGGGCCAGCTTTGGTTATTCGACCGGAGGTTGGTGTTCTGCTGAGTTATCCGTTCGCCATCCTGAGCAGTACAACTTGGCGATATCTCTGGCTGGATATTTTGCCCCTAGTTTCGAAGCGGGGATTAATCAGCGCGAGCGGAATGTGTTGAGCCAGGAATATGACATTGCAAAGTCTGTTACCGCAAAGCCCACAACGTTAAAAATGCTGATTATTTATTCCAAGCGCGACAAGTTCTCGTACGCGTCGATGAATACCTTCTTGGGGAAAGTGGGTAATTCGCTCACGACTAAATTGGTCGAGATTCCATCGGGCGGTCACAACATCAAGGTCTGGAAACCCTTTGTGCAAACCGGCTTCCAATGGCTAGCTCAGAACGGCTAGCGCTTACTTCATCGAGTGATTTCTAAAACTGGAGATGAACTTCTCCGCGCGCAACGCAGCCCACGCGACCTTTACTAAGTCTGGCGTGCGGGGGTAGAGCACGTAGCGAGTGCGCCACTCAGGTTGGAACTTCGCATTAAATCGGTAGAGCGATTCGACTTGGAACCAGTTCGAGAAGAAGCGAATGATGTTTCGAGTTCCACGCGTGATGGGACCGGCACTAATTTTGTCAGCGCGCTCAAAGAGCGAACGGAACGCGGCAAAGTTAAGAGAAATATGCGTTATGCCGTTCTCCTTTGCCCACATAGATGTATCGCTGATTAACAGCTCGTTCACGCCTGGGTCGCTGCCCTTTTCGCGCTGCATACGATCGAGCGAAAGACGGTCATTGGCCCAAGGAACGAAATACAAAAAGGCGGCAATGTGATTGTCGAAGGTGCAGATCGTGATGACGCAATCGGCATCTGCCGCTTCGCCGAAGCGATCCATAGACATCGAGAAGCCGCGCTCTGGCACTCCGTAGCGCCACTCTTTCGCCTTCGCGTGAAGATCTCGCTTCACATCTTCGGGGAGATCACCCCAACGAGATGTGTATGTCGAGTATCCCTTGCGCTTGATTCGATTGACCATCTGTCGGACGTTCGCCATCGGACGACCTTCAAGGGTGTAATCCTTAACAACGATGATTGCTTCATCGCCAATTTCAATCGCAAGCATTCCTGCGTGCTCAACCCAGACTTCTCCGCCCAGGTCGCTCGCACCCATAACCGCAGGAGTCCACGCATGGAGTCGTGCTTCTTCAAGAAATTTTTCAATTACTTCTGGCCACAAGCTGAATTCACCAAAGGGATCGCCGGAGGCCAACATGACGCCACCTTGCACGCGGTAGGCAACGCCCGCCTTCTTGTTATCGGACCAGATGATGCTCTTGTCTGCGCGAGTTGCAAAATATCCAAGTGAATCTTGTTCGCCGTCGTGTCGAATCAATTTCTTCACGATTTCAATGTCGTCGTCATTCAACGCATTGACTGGAGCAATGCGACGGAAGTACAACCAGAGTGGAACTAAGATAATGAAGAATCCAAAGGCGCCAAGCGTGAAGTCGACCGTGTCTGAAATTCGAGAACTCGTGAATTCGAGTGGTCCCGAGACACCAACAAGCCCTTCGATAACGGTTAAGAAAATATTCTTAAACGTGGGGTTGCCTTGAATTTGATTTCCATGACGGTAATAAATAAAAACTATTCCAGTAATAATGGAGACAACTACGGTCAATCCAAACCCAACCAATGGTTGCACCTTGGTTGTGGGATCTGAAATTGCGTAAAATTCCTTGCGAAAAATCAGCAACAAAACAAGCAGACCAAGGACGAGCGCAATCTGCAGTGGGTGGTTAGTGTTTCGAATGAAGTCAGAGACGATATTCGCTGCAAGCAGGAGTATCGCCAAGGTCCACGCGCGCCGTTTTCTTCGAATTAGCCCACGGGCAACGATGATGAGGACTAGGCCGGTAAAAATTGCTGTTGCGAATCCAGTCGATGAGATGGCTACTGGAAAATATTGATTGACCGACGCCGCGGTCTTTTTAACTGGCCGAAACATGTTGGAAGCAATGTCGTATAGCCCAACCAGATATGCCAGTCGCCCGAGAATTACGGGGACTGATTCGCGAATTTTCACTATCTAAAGACTCCTGTGTGTCCGAGTGAATATCGACCGGGCTGTGGGTAGTACGCCAAGCCATGAGGCTCTTTGCCTACCTTTATTTTAGTAAGGAAGGTGCCGTGAACTATGTCAAAGACATAGACCTCGTTGTTATATCGGCCAGAAATCCAGAATTGTGTGCCGTCCGCCGAGATTCCACCCATATCCGGGCTGCCACCTCCAGGAATCACCCACTTCGCGACCAGTTTGTTGTCCGAGAATCGGAGGACAGAGATGCTTCCCTCCATTCGGTTGCTGATTAATAAGTATTTTGAATCGCGAGTGACATACATGCCGTGAGCCTCTTTACCGGTGGCGATAAACGAGAACTTTCCAAAGTGATCCGCCGGCATGACCCAAATACCGTTTGATGTCATGTCGGCGATGTAAAAAGTCTTACCATCTGGGGAAATTTTTACATCTTGAGGCATCGGCATTGTTGTGTAGGTGTGTGGCAACTTCACGGTTGCGACAATTTTCATCTCGGCGGTATTGAGTTCCAAAAGCATGCCGGAGAACTCGCATGAGACCACGAAGAAGTTGCCATCAGCGGTCCAGTCTGCGTGATTAACGCCCTCGCATGGCACCTTCACGGTCTTCTTAATCGCCATCGTGTGAGGATCACGGAAAACTATTTGCTTATCGGCCTCGGCCATAA
>Ga0214207_1000228_pt1 | contig 18024 bp, 18 predicted proteins | sample TroBogEpilimnion_6_FD_153045 | JGI IMG/M metagenome (GOLD analysis project Ga0214207, IMG submission 153045) | Freshwater microbial communities from Trout Bog Lake, WI - 13JUL2009 epilimnion | ecosystem: Environmental > Aquatic > Freshwater > Lake > Epilimnion/Euphotic zone | place: Trout Bog... | reverse complement strand
GGGAAAGGAGGTTCGAACTCCCGACCTATACCTTGGCAAGGTATCGCTCTACCAGCTGAGCTATTCCCGCATAACAGGGCAGTAGTTTAACAAACAATCTCCAAGAAAGCATTATTCCTCCTAAGAGCTAAATTCTGATGGAGATACTTTGTCCTAAAAAGCCTTACTGGCTGGGCATTACAAGACTTAGTCGATTTTTCCGACAAGCTGAGGCAAGGCCTTTTTCATGTAATAGAACATAGACCAAAGCGTTAAAAAGGAGGCAATCCAAATCAACCAAGTACCTATTTGTGCACAATTAAGCCAACCAAACAAGGTGTCATTGAGCAATAAAAATGGGATCGCTATCAATTGAGCAGTCGTTTTAAGTTTGCCTACCATATGCACCGCCACGCTTTTTCCAGCACCTAACAAAGCCATCCACTCCCTTAAAGCAGAGATTGTAATTTCACGGCCAATGATGATGAGGGCAACCCAAACTTGAACGCGATCCATATTCAATAAAACTAATAATGCAGCAGCAACAATGAGCTTATCTGCAACAGGATCTAAGAACTGACCAAATGCAGACTCTTGTTTTAAGCGACGCGCTAAAAAACCATCCAACCAATCTGTAATCGCAGCAGAAATAAAGATGATTGCTGCAATTAAATTCTTATCAAAAGGGGTAAACCAAGAATTTGGGAGATAGAAAACTGCCACCAACAACGGGATCGCTGCAACACGCAACCAGGTTAGGGCAATTGGTAGATTAAAAGGCATTCGATAAGCATAAACCAAGAACGGTCAATGCTCCTAGTGAAGCTGGCGATAGATCTGCTCTGCTAGCGTTAAAGAAACGCCCTCAACGCCTGCAATCTCTTCAATACTGGCATTAGCAACCCCTTTTAGACCACCAAAACGAGCGAGTAACTTTTGACGGCGCTTCGCACCAATTCCCTCGATCTCCTCAAGACGCGAGATTGTTCTTGCCTTAGCACGCTTTGCACGCATACCAGTAATAGCAAAGCGATGAGCCTCATCCCGTATCTGAGCGACTAAGAGCAGGGCCGCGCTATCAATGCCCAACTCCAATGATTCACGGCCATCTGCAAAAATGAGAGTCTCTAATCCAACCTTGCGTCCCTCACCTTTTGCAACCCCAACAATCAAACCAACATCCATACCAAATTCAGAAAGAACTTGCCTTGCCATTTCAACCTGACCCTTACCACCATCAATCAGGATTACTTGAGGAATTTTTTCTACAGGTAGCTCTTGAAAATTAGCATAACGTCTTTGCAAAACTTGGCGCATTGCTGCGTAATCATCACCCGGTGTGATGTCGTTAATATTAAAACGTCGATACTCGCTTGACTGCATGGCATTCTTGGCATACACCACACAAGATGCCTGAGTTGCTTCACCAGAGGTATGGCTAATATCAAAGCATTCAATCCGCAACTGCTCAAGACCTTCCAGTTCAAGACTTAAGATATCGGCCAATGCACGCGCTCTCGCCAACTGTCCACCTGTTTCTACTAAACGTTTAGTTAACGCAATCTTGGCATTGCCCTCTGCCATTGCAAGCCAGTGACGTCTTTGCCCTTGCGGTTGATGCAGAAAGGTAATTTTTCTGCCAGCTTGTATATTTAATAACTCATACAAACCTTCAGGTGGAGATTCATCTAATTTAGTTAAATCATCATTCGTTGATTGCAATGCATGGTTTAAAATCAATACCGGTGGAATTAAATTACTGCTTGATTCATCCGCATGCTCTTCCAAATAATGCTGGGCAATAAAGGCTTCTAATATTTCAGCGGGAGCCGGCAACTCTCCTGAGGTGGTACGTAATCCTTTTGGGAAATAAGCCCTATCTCCCAAGTGCCGTCCACCGCGAATCATTGCTAGATTCACACAAACTATGCCCTCCATGTGCGCTACAGCAATCACATCTACATCACCCTCGCCTTCAGCAACGGTATCCATCGCCTGCTGTTGTAAAACACTAGATAGGTCTGCGATACGATCCCGTAATACTGCAGCCATCTCAAACTCCATTGCTTCACTGTGCTTATGCATTTCTTTTTCAAGCTCGGACAACACTCGACTGTGATCACCCTCTAAAAAGCGAGTAGCTTGAGCAACATCCTGACCATACTGCTCAATACTCAGGCGACCAACACAAGGGGCGCTACAGCGATGAATCTGATGCAATAAACAGGGACGACTGCGATTCTTGAATACGGAATCCTCACAAGTCCTCAAACGAAATACCTTTTGCAAGATCTGTACGCTATTGCGCACTGCCCAACTATTTGGGAATGGTCCAAAGTAATGATTACGTTTATCGACCTTACCGCGATATGAGGCTAGTCTTGGAAACTGATGCCCCGTTAACATCACATAGGGATAAGACTTATCATCACGAAACAAAATATTAAACGGCGGAGCTAACTCTTTAATCAGATTGTTCTCTAGAATAAGAGCTTCCGTTTCAGTCCGTGTTACCGTTGTCTCATAGCGGGCAATTTTGCCTACCATCAGCTCAATACGAGGCGACAGTTGAGTACGCTGAAAATAACTAGAGACACGCTTTTTAAGGTTGCGAGCTTTGCCAACATACAGAATATGCCCCGCTTCATCAAAAAAGCGATATACCCCCGGCAATCCGGGTAGCCGTTTAACATCCTGCTGAAGGGTTTCGAAAAGCGAATTACTCATGCGTTGGGATATTTTCTGCCAAATCGTCGATAACTATGGTGATGCCGGTGTCTGCTGGCGCCTAGCCCGAAGCTTATCAAGCATTCATGGACAAGAGGTCCGCATTTTTTGCGATGATCTGCCAGTCCTTAATTTACTCGCTTCGGGCGTCGACTGCTCTATTAAAGAAAAAATTGATATTCAACCCTGGGAATCAAGCTATACGAACTCTAGACATCCTGTAGATTCGCCTGATGTAGTGATTGAGGCTTTTGGTTGCGAATTACCAGAACGATACCTGACTAGTCTCTTTATTGCGCCTATCAAACCGCTCATCATTAATCTAGAGTATTTAAGTGCTGAGCCTTGGGTAATTGATTTTCATGGCAAAGCTTCACCCCAGTCACATGGCATTCCGAAATACTTTTTCTTTCCTGGATTTCAAGATGAGGTTGGCGGGCTCTTGCTAGATCCGATTCCAGCAGAAGGCCATCTTGTCGTAAAGAACGTTCCAAAAGATCTGAAGGAAACATGGTCCAAGCTAAGAGCTGGCGCGAAAAGAATCAGCGTCTTTTGCTACCCCGGTGCTCCACTCAAAAGATGGCTAGAGGATCTTGGACGACTAGACGAGAATATTGATGTCTTACTTGCCCATGGTCATGCTGATCAACTCAATCTATATGGAGAGAAGCCAATCTCTCTACCCAACAATCTTCAACTGCTCTCGATGCCATTTGTATCTCAAGATGAATATGACTGGGCACTCTCGCAATGTGATTTCAATATTGTGCGTGGCGAAGATTCTTTTGTAAGAGCGCAGCTAGCAGGTAAACCTTTTATTTGGCACATCTATCCCCAAGAAGATCGCGCCCATGAAGTGAAATTAGCAGCCTTTTTAGACCTCTATCTTGAAGATGTTAGCCAAGAATTAAGACTTGCTACCATCTCAGCGATGACCTGGGCAATGCCTAGCGAATGGTTTAATAGCTTAGGTGCCTGGAATTCCCACGCCCAGCACTGGCGCACCCATTTACAGGAAAAACAAGCAGATGGCGGCTTGCCAGCACGTTTAATCCGCTTCGTCGCTTAATCCCAAGCAATAAAGGCTTGCGGGCGGTTACAATCTTGTTTTTGATAAAAACCGCAGAAAAATAGCTCTGCCCCCAGGAATAGCAAGATGAAAACAGCACAAGAACTCCGCGTTGGTAACGTAGTCATGATCGGAACCGATGCCCAGGTCGTTTTAAAGGCCGAATACAGCCGCTCTGGCCGCAACTCCTCTGTTGTGAAAATGAAATTTAAGAATTTGTTAACTGGTGCGCCAAACGAAGGCGTTTACAAAGCGGATGACAAGTTTGATGTTGTGATTCTCGATAAGAAAGAATGTACATACTCTTATTTCGCAGATCCAATGTATGTATTTATGGATAGCGACTATAACCAGTACGAAGTTGAAGCGGAGTTCATGGGTGATGCCTTAAATTACCTCGAAGAAAGTATGCCATGTGAAGTAGTGTTCTACGAAGGTAAAGCACTCTCAGTAGCAATGCCGAACTCATTAGTTCGTGAAATTATCTACACAGAGCCAGCCGTCAAAGGTGACACTAGCTCAGGGAAGGTTTTGAAGAACGCAAAACTAGCAACTGGCTATGAGTTGCAAGTGCCTTTGTTCTGCAACACAGGCGACAAGATTGAGATCGATACTCGCACTGGTGAATACCGTAGCCGCGCTAACTAATTAGCTACCTATTAGCTACTTAAGATGTTCAAAAGCCTGGCATGCCGGGCTTTTTTAATATCACAACAAATATTTAAGCGATTAGATTTAACTGCTCTAGCAAACCCTTGGCATGCTGGTACTCAGCTTCACTTTGTAACTCATCCCAATCCAATGCAAGTGTAGTCGGCATCAACTTATTTAAACGGGCTTTCGACTCTTCTTGCTTAGCTTTAGATACCTTTAATTTACTCAATAGCTGATCAGCAAGGTCTGGACGATTGCAAATTAATACTGCATCACATCCTGCCTCTAAGGCCATCTCTGCGCCCTTCACTACAGAGCCTGCAACACTAGCACCTTCCATAGATAGGTCATCACTGAAGATCACACCCTCAAATCCCAATTCTTGACGCAGGATGGAGTGGAGCCAAACCTTGGAGAATCCCGCTGGGTTCTTATCCACTTTTGGATAAATCACATGTGCCGGCATTACTGAGGCCAAGCTGAGATCGAGCCACTCATAAGGTTTTGCATCATCATTCAATATCTCTTTTAAGCTGCGCTCATCCACCGGAATAGCAACATGCGAATCCGCTTCAGCCCAACCATGACCGGGGAAGTGTTTGCCACAATTGGCCATACCCGCAAGGCATAGACCTTCATTCAAACTTTTGGCTAGTGCAAAAACAATTTGTGGGTCACGACTAAATGACCGATCACCAATCACTCCGCTGCGTCCAAAGTCCAAATCTAGCACCGGAGTAAAACTAAAATCCACACCACATGCGCGTAACTCCGCTGCGAGTACGTAACCACAAGCAGTTGCTGCAGCCATGGCAATCGCAGCAGATTCTGCAGGATGGCTGGACTTGTTTTTTGCACCCCATAGTTCACCGAGCTTACGCATTGCTGGTAGGTGAGTAAAGCCATCAGTCTTGGCACGCTGTACGCGACCACCTTCATGGTCAATAGATATCAGGACATCAGGGCGAAGCTTCTTAATCGCAGCGGTTAATTTGGTAAGTTGTTGACGATTGGCAAAGTTTCGGCCAAATAAAATCACCCCACCAGTCAGTGGATGAGAGATACGGCGGCGATCTTCCGCATTAAGCTCCAGACCGACCACATCTAAAGTAATAGGGCCTGGGTTCATAGTCGCCATCGCTAACTTGCTCATTTCTTCCTCTATATCAACTTTATTTATCAGTTAATTTTGGGTAACAATGACATGCGCAATTGCCATATCTTCTTCATCACTCACGGTGACATGAGCTTCCCAATTTTTTTCTTGCATAAATTGAGCCAAGGCACCTAAATAGGAGGTAACTGGCTTCCCACTAGGCTCGTTCAAAGTTTGTAAAGAACGCCAGGTCATAGGCATTCTCATACCTAGACCAATCGCTTTAGAAAAAGCCTCCTTAGCCGCAAAGCGCGTGGCCAAGAATGCAATACCTCGCTTGCGATTTCTGGCAAGGCGATACTGAAATACCAACATCTCATCAGGCCCTAGAATTTTTTCAGCTAGGCGCCCCTTAGTACGATCGTATGCAGCTTCTAAGCGCTTAATCTGCAAAATGTCAGTACCGATACCGATAATCATTTATGTACCAGCTCTGCCTTGAACCATCAAGGCTTTCATGTCAGTAATAGCTTTTTGCCAACCCTTAAATAAAGCCTCAGCAACAATCGCGTGACCAATATTGAGTTCAGATAGTTCGGCTATGGCGGCGATAGGCTTGACATTACCCTCATGTAAACCGTGACCAGCATTGACCCTCATGCCGATACTCTTTCCAAAGATGGCTGCCTTGCGAATACGCTCTAATTCTTTTCTCTGCTCGACACCCGATAAATCAGCGTAACGTCCCGTATGCAACTCCACCACTGTGGCACCAATATCTTTAGCCGCCTGAATTTGCTTTTCTTCTGGATCAATAAATAGAGATACTCGAATACCCGCATCAACTAATTTCTGAGTTGCTTCTTTGACCGCCTCGTAATGACCCAAGACATCCAGCCCACCTTCGGTAGTAACCTCTTCACGCTTCTCAGGGACTAAACAGACATCATGCGGTTTTACCTTGCACGCAATATCAATCATCTCGGGCGTTACTGCACACTCTAAATTCATGCGCGTTTTAATGAGTGGGCGCAAAGCCAATAAATCAGCATCTTTAATATGACGACGATCTTCTCGCAAATGCAGGGTAATGAGATCAGCGCCAGACTCTTCAGCTAAAGCAGCTGCCCTTAATGGATCGGGATAGACCGTACCGCGTGCATTACGTAAAGTAGCAACGTGATCAATATTGATACCCAATTCAAGAGCTTGAGGCTTATTCATCCGTGTAGATTACTAGATTTTCTTCAAATCAATCAAAATTTGCCGAGTAGTCAAAACTTGGTCCTGTAAGTGCAGACCAAGCAGAAATCGCATTAACTGCTTACTCTCAGAAAGCGTCTCTGGGTCAGAGAAATCACCTACTGCAATTGCCAAAAGCGATCTACCCGTAAGTACAGGCCAGTGCCCAGGATCGTCTACCTGAATCGGGCGAACTCCACGCTCAGGCTGATACACATATTGCTCTTGAGCAATGGGAGCTTCATTGGTTTCAACGCAACGATCTAAAGCTGCCGCATAACCCGTCTCTTGCAAAAGCGATAACTCAAAAGGCCGCAGAATTTCTTCTAAACCCTTAGATTCAAGCTCCAAATTAGATAAAGCATTAATCGTCTCGGCGTAACGATCATACAGTCTTTCGTAATCATCTTCGCGCGCGAGAAACTTTACCAATAATTCATTGAGATAGAAACCGCAGAGCAAAGCATCGCCCACCAAGGAAGGCATACCGCCAACCCACTCTGATTTTGTTAAAGTGCGTAGCTCAGATTTACCACTCCAAGATACTAATAGTGGTTGGAAGCGCTGCAAGACGGGACGCAATGTTGAGTGTGGACGTTTAGCGCCCTTGGCAATTAAGGCCATACGACCATATTGCCTTGTAAAGACATCGAGAATTAAGCTGGTCTCTTTATAGGGAATGCTGTGCAATACAAAAGCAGGCTCGTCGGCAACACGAATCGAAGCCATCAGAACTTATTCCAATCCTTGTGCCCGAAGTTCGGCACGATCATCCGCCCAGCCTCGCTTCACCTTAACCCAAGTCTCTAAAAAGACTTTGCCATCAAAGAGCTTTTCCATATCAATACGAGCGTCTGTAGAAATCTTTTTCAGGCGATCACCCTTTTGCCCAATGATCATCGCCTTATGACTATCGCGATCTACCAAAATAGTTGCTGCAATGCGACGCATCTTGCCATCCATTTTGAACTGATCAATGACTACTGTGCTGGTGTATGGCAACTCTTCGCCAGTAAAACGAAATACTTTTTCTCGTAAGATTTCTGCAGCCAAGAAGCGCTCACTACGATCGGTAATCGTATCGCCATCATAAACTGCAGGAGCCTCAGGCAAATAATCCTCCAGTACATCTAGCAATCTTTCTATATCGCCTGGACTTTTTGCGCTCATCGGTACGATCTCAGCAAACTCAGACTTCTGATCTTCGTGACCACCTAGTTCACACCATGGACGCGCCATGTCTTTAATGAAATTCAGTAATGCCTGATCACGCTCAGAAGGAGATTGGAAGCGACTATTAAATAGATCCAGCTTATTGAGAACTAAAATTACTGGCAGATCATCTGGGAGTAGCTTTAAGACTTTCTTATCGTCTTCGCCAAAGTAACCTGCCTCAACTACAAAGCAGGCTACATTCACATCTTGCAAGGCTGTAGTGACTGTGCGGTTCAATGCTTTATTTAAGGTATTCATCAAACGCGTCTGAAAGCCTGGCGTATCAATAAAGATGAATTGCGCTTCTTCACGATTCTGAATACCCAATATACGGTGACGTGTCGTTTGCGCTTTACGAGAAGTAATACTAATCTTTTGGCCGACTAAGGCGTTCAGAAGCGTTGATTTACCCATATTGGGGCGCCCAACAATGGCAATGGTGCCGCATCTAAACACGATTAGCCCTTCAGCTTTAGATTGAACTGCTCTTCGGTCACTTCTTTTTTTGCTGCTTTCTTTTTGGCTGACCGAGTCTTCTTAGGTTTGCGAGATTCTTGCGGTAGCGCCTTGAGCATCGCAATTAAAGCTAACTTAGCTGCTGCCTGCTCAGCAGCACGGCGTGATGCGCCCTCACCCTTTACGGCCACTTTATGACTTGGGATTAAGCACTCCACTTCAAACTGCTGATTATGAGCAGCCCCTGTAGTGCCAGTAACGTTATAGGCTGGTAAAGGTAATTGATAGCTTTGCAAACATTCCTGCAAGAGTGTCTTGTCATCTTTACCTAAGGTTTTGGGATCTACGTTTGCCAGAATGATGGAATACAGCTTGCGTAAGCTTGCCCTAGCAGCCTCAAAGCCACCATCCATAAAAATCGCGCCAGTGACAGCTTCTAGGGTATCAGCAAGGATTGAGGGACGTCGAAAGCCGCCGCTCTTGAGTTCGCCTTCACCTAAGCGCAGATAATCCGATAGTGATAAAGCTTGGGCGATTTCATATAAAGCTTGCTGTTTTACCAAGTTCGCCCGCACACGCGAAAGGTCACCCTCATCTAAATCCGAATAGCGCTCGTACAGCATTTCAGCAACAACGCAATTGAGAATGGAGTCACCCAAAAATTCGAGCCGTTCATTATTTTTCTTACTATGGCTACGATGCGTGAGAGCCTGATTCAGTAATTCTGGCTTCTTGAAGGTATACCCAAGTCGCTCTTGTAGCGGTCCAGTTTCGATAACGGCGCGCGCGTTCATGATCTTTACTCGAATCCGCCTATGCGACCAAGATTGCCAAGATTTAGCCACACGAAGAAGGCTTTACCAACAATATTTTTATCTGGCACAAAACCCCAGTAACGAGAGTCAGCACTATTGTCGCGGTTATCACCCATTGCAAAATAATGTCCTGCAGGTACCTTGCATGTAAAACCAGACTGTTGGTACTGACAGAATTCAGAACCAGGAAAGCGCTCAGTCGGAAATACAGTAGCAGGACGATCGGGATCGTTCAGGATGTCATGACGATTACCGCCCAAATCCGCTGGGAAAGTTTCTGAAAAACGCTTGGCGTAACGCATATTCTCTGGATCAAGATAAGGCTCACCACCGTTGTATTGCAAAGGCTGACCGTTAATCGTCAAACGTTTATTTTCGTAGGTAATTTCATCGCCAGGAAGAGCGACAATACGTTTGATGTAATCGACTGACTCATCACGTGGATAGCGGAACACTACAACATCACCACGCTTAGGCGAACCTAAATCAACTACTTTTTGATTGATGACTGGCAACCGAATACCATAAGTAAATTTATTTACCAGTATGAAATCGCCAATTTGCAAAGTTGGAATCATGGAGCCAGAGGGAATCTTGAACGGCTCAGCAATAAAAGATCGCAACACAAATACTGCACAGATTACAGGGAAGAAACCAGCGGTGTACTCAAGCCATAAGGGCATGCGGTCATTACCAGCCAAGCGTCTTTGAGGAGCAAAGTAGAGTTTGTCAGCAACCCAAGCGATTCCAGAAACAATTACCAGGATAAATAGGACGAGAGCAAAGTTCATTAATCTTCCACCTGTAAAATAGCCAAGAAGGCTTCTTGTGGAATCTCCACATTGCCCACCTGCTTCATACGTTTCTTACCTTCTTTTTGCTTCTCTAATAGCTTACGCTTACGAGAGATATCGCCACCATAGCATTTAGCCAAGACGTTCTTACGTAATGCCTTCACATTCTCGCGTGCAACGATATTGCTACCAATTGCCGCCTGTATAGCCACATCAAACATTTGGCGCGGAATAATCCCACGCATCTTGGCAACAACTTCGCGCCCGCGATGCTGACTATTACTTCTGTGAACAATAACTGAAAGGGCATCTACGCGCTCACTATTAATCAGAATATCGACTTTCACAACGTCTGCTGGGCGATATTCCTTGAACTCGTAATCCATGGAGGCATAGCCACGTGAAATGGATTTCATCTTGTCAAAAAAGTCCAAAACAATCTCTGCCATCGGCAACTCGTAAGTGAGTTTGACCTGACGACCGAGATAATTCATATCCATCTGTATACCGCGCTTACCAACGCACAAGGTAATGATTGCACCCACATACTCTTGGGGCATATATAAATTGACTGTCACGATAGGCTCAAGAATCGTATTGATTTTGCTGGCCTCAGGCATCTTCGATGGATTGTCTACAGACACAATAGTGCCGTCTGACTGCTCCACTTGATACACCACTGTTGGCGCAGTGGTGATGAGATTCATGCCGTACTGTCGCTCAAGACGCTCTTGCACAATCTCCATGTGCAAAAGACCCAAGAAACCACAGCGAAATCCAAAGCCAAGAGCTTGCGACACCTCTGGTTCATACAAGAGAGAGGCATCATTGAGTTGTAGCTTCTCTAAAGATTCACGCAACTGATCATATTCACTCGACTCAACAGGGTATAAACCAGCAAATACTTGTGGCTTTACCTCTTTGAAGCCAGGCAACGGCTCAGCTGCAGGCGCTCGACCTTGCTGACCAGGAGAATGAGTAACCGTATCGCCTACCTTAGCCGCTTTTAATTCTTTAATACCAGCAATCACAAAACCTACCTGACCAGCTGATAACTCTGGGCGATCAACTGACTTCGGACTAAATACGCCAACGTGCTCCACTAAATGGCTAGAACCATTGGCCATGAGAGTAATTTTTTCTTTTGGCTTTAAGGTGCCATTTACTACACGTATCAGCATGACAACACCAACATAGTTGTCAAACCAAGAATCAATAATTAAAGCTTGCAAAGGGTCTGTAGCACTACCAGTCGGTGGTGGCACCTTAGCAATCATTTCTTCGATCACATCAGCAACACCCAAGCCCGTCTTAGCTGAACAAGTTACTGCTTCAGATGCATCAATACCAATCACATCTTCAATTTCTTTTTTAGCGCGGTCTGGATCAGCTTGCGGCAAGTCGATCTTGTTAAGGACTGGCACAACCTCAACACCTAACTCTAGCGCCATATAACAGTTAGCAACTGTTTGGGCCTCGACGCCCTGACTAGCATCCACTACCAGCAATGCACCTTCACAGGCAGATAAAGAACGACTGACCTCATATGAGAAGTCAACGTGTCCCGGGGTATCAATCAAATTGAGGTTATAAATCTTGCCGTCTTTAGCTTTGTAATTTAAGGCGGCAGTTTGCGCCTTAATGGTGATGCCACGCTCACGCTCAATATCCATTGAGTCGAGAACTTGAGCTTCCATTTCACGATCAGAGAGACCGCCACACAGTTGAATAATACGATCAGCAAGCGTCGATTTGCCGTGATCGATATGGGCGATGATAGAAAAATTGCGGATTAAATCCATAGCGTCTTAATAAGTCATTCAAAAAACGCCTTGTCAGAACGCACCACGATGATGCGCTGCAAAAAGTCGTCTTGATAGGATTGTAATGGGTGGCGCCCATGAGGCGCCAAACCCAATTTTTAGGCCCGAAATGGGATTATTTAGGCCTTACAGGGACCACTAAAGTGCTGTCAGCACGGCGAATAAAGACCGGAACAGCTTTATTTACGTCCAAACCCTTAACCAGAGCCTCAAACTGCTTTACACCCGTAATATCGGCATCAGCAACCCGAATAATGACGTCTCCTGGCCGAATCCCTGCTCTAGCCAAAGGGCCATCCCCTAGGCCGGTAACTTCAACCCCGCCTTTGATGTTCAGATCCTTCTTTTTAGAGTCCGATAGCTCGCTGACAACCACCCCAAGAGTATTGGCACTGTCGCCTTTTGTGACTGGTGCTTCTGGCTTTTTAGCCGCCTGAGTAGATTCGGTATCTGTAACAGTTACCGTTAAATCACGAGCACCCCCCTTACGCCAAACCTGCACTGGTACTAAAGTGCCTGGCTTAGTTTCGCCAACCACTCTTGGTAAATCCGTTGATTTAGTAATGTCTCGTCCATTAAAACTCAAAATGACATCACCCGCTTCAATTCCACCGGCAGCCGCCGGACCACCAGGTTCAACGTTACGAACATAGGCGCCACGAGGCTTACCTAAACCCAAACTCTCAGCCACTTCTTTAGTCATCTCACCCAAAGCAACACCAATACGACCACGCGTCATCTTTCCATTCGTGCGTAGCTGATCTGCTACACGCATTGCCTCATCAATCGGGATTGCAAAGGAGATACCCATATAGCCACCAGAGCGACTAAAAATTTGGGAATTAATACCAATGACTTGGCCAGCAGTATTTAAGAGTGGTCCACCAGAGTTGCCTGGATTAACTGCAACGTCTGTTTGAATGAACGGCAAGTAGTCGCCAGTATCACGACTCTTCGCCGACACAATACCGGCAGTGACAGTGTTCTCAAGACCAAATGGGGAACCAATAGCCAGAACCCACTCACCTACTCGTACCTTAGATGAGTCACCTAAAGGCAGTTTCGGTAAGTCACGTGCTTCAATTTTGACAACCGCTACGTCAGTGCGCTTATCCATACCAAGTAACTTTGCTTTGAACTCACGCTTGTCCGTCAGCGTTACATAGATAGTAGTAGCACCTTCAACTACGTGTGCGTTTGTCAAAATGAATCCATTGGATTCAATAATGAAACCAGAGCCGACACCACGATCCGCTTCTTGTGGTTTGCCAGGATTTGGTTGCGCCTGCTTCGGTCCATTCGGCATCCCAGGAATAGGTACACCAAAGAAACGGCGGAAGAATTCTGCTTGATCTTCAGGTATCCCAGGAATGCCGCCTTGAGCCTGCTGCACCATAACTTTTTCAGTGGTACGAATATTGACAACAGCTGGGCTGGCACGCTCAACCAAATCCGCAAAATCTGGGATCGTGACTCGGGGATTTTGCGCAGAAGCAGAGGGAATAAACGCAAGTTGCCCAAGACTAAAGATAGCCAAGAGTGCAATGAAGTACTTTTTCATAATGCTATAGACCTACTTGGTGAAAACCAACGATGAAGATATAAAGGATATTAGGTCAATTTACCGAAAATCAAGGTACCGTTAGTACCCCCAAAGCCAAAGTTGTTTTTGACTGCATGGTCAATCTTCACATCCCTAGCAGTATTGGCGCAGTAGTCCAAGTCACACTCAGGGTCTTGATTGAAGATATTGATCGTAGGTGGGGATTTTTGGTTATGGAGAGCCAAAATCGTGAATACAGACTCCAAGCCACCGGCGCCACCCAACAGGTGTCCAGTCATCGACTTGGTAGAGTTAATTAAGGTCTTTTTGGCGTGATCGCCCAGAGCAGCTTTAATAGCCTCTGTTTCGTTCTTGTCACCCAAAGGCGTAGAAGTACCGTGGGCATTTAAATACTGAATTTGGTCTGGATTGAGCTTGGCATCACGCATAGCGTTGACCATACAACGGCGCGGACCATCCATATTTGGGGCAGTCATGTGATACGCATCACCACTCATTCCAAAGCCAAGCAATTCACAATAAATTTTTGCGCCGCGTGCTTTGGCATGTTCATACTCTTCGAGCACTACAACACCAGCACCTTCACCCAAGACAAAACCATCACGATCTTTATCCCATGGGCGTGATGCGGTTGCAGGATCATCATTGCGAGTTGAGAGTGCTCTTGCGGAAGCAAAGCCGCCAACACCTAATGCAGAGATAGTGGATTCAGCACCACCAGCCACCATGACGTCAGCATCACCATACTGAATTAAGCGAGCGGCTAAACCGATGCTATGTAATCCAGTTGTACATGCTGTTACAGCTGCAACGTTTGGACCTTTTAGGCCAAACAAGATACTGAGGTGCCCAGAGATCATATTGATGATCGACCCTGGGACAAAGAATGGGGAGATACGACGAGGGCCGCGGGCCAGAAGCTCAGCGCCTGTTTCTTCAATCATGGGCAGGCCGCCAATACCGGAGCCGACCATGACGCCAACACGCTCAGCGTTTTGTTCATTGACTTCTAAACCACTGTCGCGAATCGCTTGCGTACCAGCAGCAATGCCGTAATGAATAAAAGTATCCATATGGCGCGCTTCTTTGGCAGAAACATACTCTTCTACATTGAAATCTTTCACCTCTCCAGCGAAATGAACGCTCAACGGAGTGTGGTCAAACTTAGTAATGGTGGCGATACCTGATTTACCCGCAAGTAAGTTAGACCAAGCTACATCAACCGAATTACCAACAGGTGAGATAAGACCAAGGCCGGTAATTACTACCCGGCGTCGGCCATTTGATGCTGACACAGTAATACCTGAGCTTGGGAATTAACCCTGAGCTTTTGATTTAGCGAAGTCGATCGCGAGTTGAACTGTGGTGATCTTTTCAGCTTCCTCATCAGGAATTTCGATGCCGAATTCATCTTCCAAAGCCATTACTAGTTCAACAGTGTCAAGAGAGTCAGCGCCCAAGTCGTTCACAAAAGAAGATTCATTCTTGATATCTCCTTCAGCGACGCCCAATTGCTCAGCGACGATTTTCTTAACGCGTTGTTCGATGTTGTCCATTAATTTCCCCAGGGGTTGTAAAAAACGATTGAAGGATTTTATCAGTTTGGCGGAACAAACTAGCAAATCCGCCAAAAAATGACTAAATCAGGCTTGCCGCTACGCTAAATAGAGCCCGCCGTTGATGTGTAGGGTATTACCCGTAATATATCCCGCCGCTGGAGAGGCTAAAAACGCCACTGCCTGAGCCACGTCTTCAGGACTGCCCAAACGCGCCAAAGGAATATTCACTTTTAGTGCATTTTGCTGCTCTTCGCTTAATGCACGAGTCATATCTGTGTCGATAAATCCAGGGGCTACGCAGTTGACAGTGATGTTGCGACTACCGATTTCACGAGCCAACGCGCGAGTCATACCAGAAACACCGGCTTTTGCCGCAGCATAATTTGCCTGACCAGGATTACCCATGTGACCAACAATAGAGGTAATGTTAATGATGCGGCCACCGCGCACCTTCATCATCGGACGCATCACTGCTTGTGAAAGGCGGAAAACAGAACTGAGGTTCGTATCAATCACATCAGTCCACTCTTCAGATTTCATACGCATCGCTAAGTTATCGCGTGTAATACCAGCGTTATTCACCAGAATATTGATGCCGCCATATTCTTTAACGACCAGATCAATAATTTCCTCACAAGCATTTGGTGCAGTCACATTCAATACTTTGCCTGCACCACCAGTCGGCTTCAGGCGATCATCAATTGCTTTAGCACCACTTTCTGAAGTAGCCGTACCAATCACTTTTGCACCGCACTTCACTAACTCATCCGCAATTGCCTGACCAATACCACGTGAGGCGCCAGTTACCAAGGCAATTTGTCCGCTTAAGTCGAGGTTCATATTTGTTTTCCGCTATTTTGATTATTTTATTTAAGACTTGCTAGTACTTCATTCAAACTAGCTTCGTCAAATACTGGTACTCCAGTCAATTGGTCGTTGATACGCTTGGTAAGGCCAGCCAATACCTTGCCAGGCCCACACTCTACCACTTGAGTAACGCCTTTTCCGGCCATAGCTTGAATCGTTTCTTGCCAACGTACAGGCTTAGCAGCTTGACGTACTAAGGCATCTTTAATAGCGACTGGATCATTCAAGATCTCAACATCGACGTTATTGATAACGGGAATAGTAGGAGCCTTAAATTCGATATTTGCTAGGTAGCCTTTGAGCTTTTCAGAGGCTGGTTGCAGCAAAGAAGAGTGGAATGGTGCAGATACTGGCAATGGCAATGCGCGTTTTGCACCAGCGGCTTTTAATAACTCACAAGCTTTAGTAACAGCATCACTTGCGCCGGCGATAACCACTTGACCGGGAGCATTGAAATTCACAGCCTCAACGACGCTACCAGATGTTCTACTTGCTTCAGCACACACTTGAATAACGGTTGCATCATCTAAACCCAGAATGGCAGCCATCCCACCGGTACCGACTGGTACTGCAGTTTGCATTGCTTCAGCACGAAAGCGTACCAAAGGCACTGCATCCTGAAAAGAAATCACACCTGAAGCAACTAAAGCAGAGTACTCACCAAGGCTGTGACCGGCCATCACCTTCGGAGCAGAGCCACCAGCAGCGAGCCAAGCGCGATAAAAGGCTACGGCAGCAGTCAACATTACAGGCTGAGTATTCGTAGTCAGTGACAGCGCCTCAGTAGGGCCTTCAGAAATCAGCTTAGCAATATCTTCACCCAATGCTTCTGAAGCCTCTTCTAATGTGGCACGCACTTCTAGGCGCTCAGAAATAGAGTTGAGCATGCCTACCGATTGAGAACCTTGACCTGGGAATACGAATGCAAATGTCATGTGATGAGTTCGCTAAATGAAGAGGTTTAAGAATTAAAAATATTGAATGACTTATATGATCCGCGCCATGTCAGAAGTTAATACTTGATAGTGACTGCACCCCAAGCAAAACCACCCCCAACACCCTCTAATAAGAGGTGCTGTCCGCGTTTGATCTGTCCTGAGCGGACGCCAAAATCCAATGCCAATGGAATCGAAGCCGCAGAGGTGTTGCCATGCTCATGCACAGTAACAATTACTTTTTCCATAGACATACCCATTTTTTTGGCGGTACCTTCCATAATGCGAATATTGGCTTGATGCGGAACTAACCAGTCTATCTGCTCTGGCTTAAGATTAGCCTTATCGAGGGCTTCGTGAGCAACTTGCTCCAAAACCTTCACTGCCAACTTAAATACGGCTGGGCCATTCATAGTCATAAATGGTGAACCATGCACTTCGCCATTACCGGAACGACCAGGTACACACAAAATATCGCGCTGACTGCCATCTGCATGCAATGCAGTAGAAAGAATACCGGCCTCAGGAGAAGCCTCAAGTACTACTGCTCCAGCACCATCGCCAAACAAGACACAAGTTCCGCGGTCCTGGAAATCGAGAATACGAGAGAAAGTTTCAGCACCGATTACTAGCGCCTTCTTGTAACTTCCTGAACGAATAAAGGCATCGGCAATAGCGAGTGCATAAGCAAAGCCCGCACAAACTGCCTGTACATCAAAGGCCGCGCAAGAATTATGCGCACCCAATTTATCTTGTACTACACATGCGGTACTTGGAAAACCACCCAAATGGTCTGGTGTAGAGGTGGCCAAGATGATGAGATCTAGCTCAGAAGAACTAATGCCTGCGCTGTCAAGCGCTGCCTGCGCCGCCTTTGCAGCTAGGTCACTAGTGAGCTCATTCTCAGCTGCAAAGTGACGTGCAGAAATACCGCTCCGCGTCCTAATCCATTCATCACTAGTCTCAATGCCAGCTTTAGCAAGACGCTCAACTAAGTCTTGATTGCTCAGGCGTAACTCAGGAAGATAACTTCCAGTGCCCGCTACTCTTGCAAAAATACTCATACTTTTGTCTCCGCCACAAATGCTGCAGCAATACGCTCAACCATTCGATTCTTCGCTGCTTCATAAGCACGATCCAGGGCGAAACCAAATGCAAAACGATCAGCAGAACCATGGCTCTTAATGACGCAACCGCGTAAACCCAACAATACCGCACCGTTGTAACGA
>Ga0214207_1000220_pt1 | contig 18341 bp, 37 predicted proteins | sample TroBogEpilimnion_6_FD_153045 | JGI IMG/M metagenome (GOLD analysis project Ga0214207, IMG submission 153045) | Freshwater microbial communities from Trout Bog Lake, WI - 13JUL2009 epilimnion | ecosystem: Environmental > Aquatic > Freshwater > Lake > Epilimnion/Euphotic zone | place: Trout Bog... | reverse complement strand
CTGATTGCTCTTCTAATACTTACAGTGCTTGTTGAGGTTACACTCAATGCTTTTAATATTGTAAGCTTGTAAGCAATACTTACTGCATTTGAAACACTAACTGATAAAGTTCTAAGAAGATTTAAAACTTTAGATATACTAGCTGTAGAAATTACAGCTAATAAAATAATTTTAGATATATTTAAAAACTTAGAAATGGAACTAGTACTCGTAGAAGTAACACTTAACGAGGGAGTTAATGTGATATTATCTCCGTCATTAATTGCTACTCTATCTATACTAGAACCATTAATTGCCATTAACTAAATTGTACTTTAAAAGTAAATTGGATGGAATCGCCATTGTTCAATGGGATGCCACTAAAGTCACCTTTTACAAACAAGTTACCAGAAGTAGAAGCATCAAACAAACCAGCATTGGTGATTGTCTCACTTGTGCCAGCAGTCTGTGTACCTACAACTTGGAATGTGTCGTTTGTCGTACTTGTTGTTACTTGTGAAGTAGTGCCTGAAACACGTGGCAATACTTCTGTAAACAAAGTTGTATCTGTTGCTGCCGTCGTACCTGCACCTGTACCCCAACCAATGTATTTAGGTTGAGTAGCCGCACCACCATTAAGGTAGTTGGTTACGATGGCTTTCCCAGTATTAACTAAGAGTGTAGCCATTTTTTAATTCTCCAAATGATTCTTTTAAGTGGGTTAGCATGATAATAATCTATAACGCCAAGTTCCTCCACAGTGCCGTCAGCACGAGTGATGGTGGCAATTAGTTGGATTTCCTTAGCATCTAGATTAGTATTCATTATGTATGTTGTTTAACCAACTCAAGAACGATTGTAAATGTCAAGGTTTGACCTGTGCCTTCGTAATCAAAGGTCGCTAAAATCTCACCTGTAGGATTGACAGCATTATTAATAATACCGCCATAGTGCTGAGCTTCTACTTTACCACGTCCTGCAAAGTTCCAGAATACAGTATTAGCAGAAGCACCTTTCCAAAGAATGTTTACAGTTAATAAGTCTTCTACGTCGTAGTTGATTTTATTAACACGTAAACGATTAGCTTTAACACCGTTAATATCAAAATCACTTAAGTTAGCAGGGTTAACAATAGTGTAAACACCTGCATCAGTAGCTGTTAAAGTACCTTCGTATTTAATTACAACGTGACGAGGCCCATCAACAAGAATCTGAATAGGAGTTTGAATAGTAGTAGTCATTTGCTACTCCCTATTAACGTGAAACTTCGACAGCAGCCAATACGTAGTCAATGGTCATTGTTTCTAGAACTGTTGGTGTATCCGAAAAAATTGGAGACAACAAAGCACTAGTTAAAGTAGTACCAGAAGAACCGATAGTTGGTGAAGTAATACGAGCAACTAAATTACCGTTTACATACACTACTAAATCAGTATTGTCATAGTGGAAACCGAGTTGAATAAAGGTTTGAGCAGCTATAGTAGCTACACCAGTAATCAAAGTAGTAGATGTAGAACCTACACGTGATACTAAGTTAACTGAAGTACCAGAAGTTACAAACCATAAACCATCAGTAGCAGAAGTACCAGCAGAAGCTAGACCAGCTAAGAAAGTACCAGTAGTTGCACTAACTTCAAGGCGAGTTGTGTACCATAGTTTTTGACCAGCAACAAAGCCAAATGATGTACCTGTTTTAAATGCTGAACTTGCTGTGGTAGTTCCGCCTGGTAGTAAAACAGCTAATCCGCCTAAACCAGAAGCTTCAATTAAAGTAGAGCCTGAACCAGAAATGGTAAAGTCTTCAGCATTAACAGACATGAAATCGTTAGAATAAGAAGCTACGCCATAACCAGGGTCGCTTGTGCTATTGAAAGGGTCTGGAAGCGGATAACTTGAAAGTGGTTTGCCTTTAGCAACGGTGGCAATACCGTATGTAAATCTTGTTGGTGTGCCCATTTAAATCTCCTAAAAGTGATGGGTTCACGTCATTTAAGACGTTTAGGATTAGTAAGTATTACTTAGGATACGACAATGATTCTACTGCATGTAGACGTTTCTTTTTAACGCCTGAATCTTGACCGCCTTTGTTTTCTACTGCTTGGGTGTTGCCTAAACCTTTTTTAGCATTGCTTTTTGGAGTTGCCATATTGCTTGGCTTATTCTTAGCTACGCCTGCTGGAAAGGTTTCGATGATTCTTTTTTCCATGATTTGTCCTTTAGAAGGAAAGGAAAGGAATCTTGTGAATTCCTAACCTTCCTATTATATCACAAATTAACTCAAATGTAAAGAGTTAATTAAGTAGATAGTTGATTGCTTCTGCAAGGAATTTAGGATTATCTCTAAAGTTACCTAAACCTTGATTACACCCCATACACAACAAACCACGAACTTTCTTAGTAGTATGGCAATGGTCTACTGCCAGATTTCTAGGTTGTTTCGTTCTGTTATCTATGACTGTTTCAAAGTTTTTGCATATCATACAAACACCGTTTTGCTTTTCTAACATTTCGTTGTATTGTTCTAAAGTAATGCCAAAGCTTTTCTTTAAATCAGTACTTCGTACTCTGTCAGGATGTTTTAAGCGGTATTGCTTTTGATAAGCAGCAGCTTTAGCCTTTTTATCCATAATCCCTTAAGAATCAACTACTTACCGTCAAGGACCATTCACGCCATAGATGGCACGTGGGTCAGACCAACCAAAGCTGTAACGCTCGTAACCTTTAGCCTTAGCGTTCATTGTGTCAAAATCATTGTCCTGGTCGAACATGATACCAACACGCTCATAGTACTTAAGACCATTTTGAACGTTAGTGCGGAGGAACCAAGCGTGTGGGCTTGTTAGGTAATGGTTCATTACGATACCTTCTGGGATGGCATTAGTTGCCTTCAGAACGTTGATATCGTTATTTGCAGTACCTGATTGGAATACAGACTTCAGAATGCGGTTAGCGTTGTACCATTCTTGACGAGCTACAATCAAAGAACGTGGCATTACGTTAATCAACAAACCACGGTCATTCTGGAAACCCATAATTGCGATTGTTGCATCTTCCAAAGAAGCTTCGGACAAGTCAACAGACACAGTAGGGGTATTAGCAAAAGTACCACCAGATGTATTTGGGTGTACTGTAGAGCAAAGAGCTACACCGTCACCACCTTTATAAGTGTTATTGAAAGCACGGTTATAAACGTTAGCACCAATGTTTTCTTTGGTTTGACGGAAAGACATTGCCAAAGCAGCAGAACGACGCTTAGAAACTTGCTCATACAAGTTGTCATCCAACTCTTCTTTAGTTACGATGTAACCAAGAGCGTATGCAACGTGTGTGTAACGAGTTACGAAACCTTGAACTTCTGAATCATACTGAACGCCTTGGCCTTCAGATTTGATTGGAGCAAGACCGAAACCAGTTAACTGAACGTCTTCCTCATAGTTTTGCATTGAGGTATCTTTGTCGAAGAGATGAATGTACTCTTCTGGATGCTCATCATAAACCTGACCCCACCATGCTTTGATACCAGGCCATAGAGCCTTGGGATGTGTACCAGTTGTAATTACACCAGCCATTTTATATATCTCCTATTAATTAAGCACCGAAGGCTTGTTTATATTGGTGTTTATTAAACACAACCAACAAATTGTTGTATGCGCCAGGAACGTTAGTAGGTTCTTGGTACATGCCAATAATTTGGAACATAGAAGCTGCAGTAGCAGAAGCATCAGCAGTTACGTATGTAGCGGAGAAAGGTGAAGACTGGCTCAAAGTAGCTGTTTGGTCAGCAGTGATTGTTGGAACTGCAGTAGAACCAACTTTAGCATCTGCAGAAGCGTTAGCTTGTACTTGGAATACAACGTTAGGGTCAGTGATAACATAAACATAAGTATATGAACCAGAAGACAAGCTAATGTACAATTTACCTAAGTCAATGTTTGTGCCTTGCAAGCTTACGCCTGGGTTAGCTACACGGATAGAAGCAATAACGCCCAATGGGACATCAGTTGCTGCTGCTTTAGTTACTAGAGCAACACCGTTAGCATCATTACCAACAGCAGACTTAACAATATCGCCAATAGCGTATGTGTTAGAAGCGTCGTTAGCGATAGCGTAGAGGTAGCCTTGCTCGTTAAAGGGTGCACCAGTGATTGTGCCGACTGGCGACAATCCTGTTACGGCATTTACGTTTGCCATTATTTTTCCTTAATTAGAAAGTTAAAATTTAATACCAGCATTGTAGAAACCAGTGGAATCTACACCAGGTGTTTTACCACCACGGATTGCTGCATCTGTTTTATCGTTACGTTCTTGTAATTGACGTTGGTCTTCGTCCCACCACTCTTGTTTGATTTTCATCAAATAAGCGTACATAGGTTCACCTTTTTCGCCAGCACCTACCAAAAACCTAACCTTATCTCCTATGTCAGTATTACGTGAAGTTACATTCTCCGTAGTACCGCCTACCTCGCTGGGATGAACAAACTCATAACCGTTTTCAGTGGCATTCTGGATGCGACCAGGTGTGTCATTGAAAATATGCAAGTGATACCCTTCAATTTGGTTTCCTACTTGCAGCTTACCCTGAGTCCCATTAAATACGCCTTTTTTACGTTCCCGTGGACGCTCTACCTTAGTAGACTCTGGTGCAGCCTTAACTTCTTTTTTAATTTCAGTCATATTTGTTCTCCCTTATTCCCAATCATATTCTGCAACATAAGCTTCTTTGGTCATCAGACCTTGCTTAACAAATTTATCACAAGCTGCTTTAGCATCTGGAGGTAAGTTATTGTAAGATTTCTTGCCACTATTTACCGATGGTCTTGCTGTGCCACTAGGTGCACCATCCATTGGATTAGCAATACGTTTCTTACCAAACTTCTCTGGAAGCATTAATGCAAGTTCTTCATCTAGCTTGTCTAAGAACGCTTTGCCTTGTAGAGCTGGGTTCTCACGACGTAATTCAACGCCTAAACCATTTGCCATACCAGTCAATCGTGTATCTTTACCAAACCAATCATTTTTGTCCATCCACTCATTAAGTGAAGGGTCAGTAGTGACTTGAGGAACTTCTTTGGCTTTCTCTTCAGCAGCTTTTAAGTCTTGTTTTGCTTCTAGACGTTGCTCTTTCAAGTCGTCCATTGCATCGTCAATCGCTATAGCCCTGTCGCCATCACCTTGCGTAATTGCATCACGCTTAGCTTGCTTCAGTTGCTCTAATTGAACTTCCAAGTCTTTGGTTTTGCGTTCAAACTGTTGTTTTTGAAACTCACGAAACTCTTTTGCAGCTTCACGTGCTTCTTCAGCAGCTTTCTTTGCTTCACCTAATTCTTTAAGCAATTTCTCATTATTCTTACGAAGGATTGGCATAATTTCTTTGCCACGACGTACAAACGTCTCAGCATCAACCCAATCGCTCTCAGAGCCACGGAATTCTTCTTGTGCTACCCAGCCCTGCGCCCTTGCTTCGGCTTCGTACTGAGAGGCTTCTGGAACTTCCTGTGGTGCTTCTTGTTGTAGTTCTTCACTCATTATTTCGTTCCTTTTAATAGATGTGGGTCAATCAACTTCATGTCATCATCTAATTTACATACTAAGTTGTCATAGTTAACCATGCGGTAATCTAAGCCATCTTTACCTTTGTACATCAAACCAGCGTATTTAGCGTAACCTACTCGCATACCTACTGAAACAACACCCTCTGGAACTGCCTCACCTAAAGCAATAATTTCACCTGTGGTGTTTGCAAGCTGTTCTCTTTCGTTTGTCTCTGCAGTAGCAATAATGATTCCACTAGCTGTTTTTTCTTCCACTTCAAGAGGCTTAATTAAAATCCTATCAAAGATGGGAGTAATGCCTGAAACATTAGACATCTTTATTCTCCGTTACTGAATTCATTAACTCGTTGTAATCTAAAGCTAGAATTGCTGTACAAGCTGCTGCTCTGCCACGAATACTCGCATCGTCTTCTGTGCCAGCTAACAACATCTCTTTCAACCACTCTCTATCATTGTGTATTGCCTTCATAAAGGCTTGTGTTACACGATTTGATTTCCACTCATTAAACTCAGGCTCTGTTACTACAATAGCCATACTACCTCCTTAGTTACTACTCTTTTGAAACATCCCCTTCCTGATTGGGTTCAGTTTGGGGGCTACTCATATCAGACATGTGTTTCTCCAAAGCCATTACGGTTTTGATACTGTCTTGAATTCCTTCTTGCTTAGCTCTTGCTGCACCAATTTGTGCATCTAGCATTGCAATATCGTGTCCTGTTCTAATACCACCAGCTTGCTCAACAGCAAGGATAGCGTCAGCTTCCAGCTTGTGAATCTTAGCTTGCTGCAACTCAGCTTGTTGTAACAACTTAGCAACGCTGAGCTTAAGGTCGATTTGCATCTGAGCCTGCTTAGCTTGCATCTTCATCTGTTCAATTTGAATCTTCTCTGATGGACCTGGCTTGATAGCGTTAGGTCCACGTGGGTCAGGTAACAACTGTTCAATGTTGTTAACCTTCATTGCTTTAAGGTAACTCTTCTGTGCTTCATACATGTTCATGCCAGGGGTAGTAGTAGCTAACTGCAGCACTGCTTGAGCCTGTTGAATACGTTGTGTGTCTGAAACAATATTAGGGTCTGCAGCAGGGCGTACATCCGATACTGGACCTAAGAAGTCATCAGCAGCAATAAAGTTTTGACCTTGGTCGCTGTTGTAGTCTTCTACACCTTCTAAGTAAAGCTGATTCAAACGATAGAGTTTGCGGAACTCATCTTTAAGACTACGGTAGGTACGTTTGAAGATACCAGAAAAAATCTTCATTCCCTGTTCAGCCATTGTCCTTGTAGTTTCAGCAGCAGTATTCTGACCTGGATTCTGACCAGATAGGATGTCAACCGAGCCACCAATACGCTCACCATAGTTGATAAGCATGCTAAGCAGTGTAAACAGAACTTGAGAAGGCTCACGAACTGGCAAAGGCATAATACCTTTACGGAGGTCATCACCTGTAGTATCAACGTGCTTCCACTCTAATGGTGCGAAGTTGTAGTTACCACCTCGGAGCTTGATTCCTCTGGACAAGAAACCACCTGCGGTATTGGCCATCGTGCCTGTGTCAATAAGCTGATTGAGAAGGGTATCGATACTCTGATTAAGTGGTCCAAGAAGACTTCCGAAACCGAGGTCATAAAATCCACCATCAGGTGAGGGAATGAAAGGGAACTTAGTGAAGTAGGTTTCTGCTTGAATTGTGAGTACATTGCCTTTATCGTCTCTTTCGATAGAATTTTCAAAGTAACGAGCAACAATACGTAAAATTTGTTTAGTATCACGACGCATCCAGATAATGTACGGCTCAGCGTAACCATCACCATCAAAGTCAATGAAGGTGTGTTGTTCTAGGATTTCGTAAGGAGTGCTGTCATCGATAGAATCAGGGGCATTCATGCCTTGTGCTTTGTTCTGAGCCAAAGTCATGTTTGACTGAGGAACAGCAGCAGGACGACCTGGTTCTTTCATTTCTACAAACAAACCACGAGCTACACGCTCATAGATGTCGTTGCTAGAAAGATACTGAATCTGAGTAATACGTGGGGATGTATCTAAATGCTTAGTCCAATAGTTTACGACAAAGTCCTTAGCAAGGATGTTCTCGGAAACGTTGTGTTTGAGGATAGGGTCAAAGTAAGACTTCTTGAAGGCACAACCTACGATAGGCTGGGAGATAAGAACTCGGTCCATCTCCGATTCCCAGTTAGTATCTTCTTCAAGAATCTGGTAGGACATGAACTGGCTGACACGGTGTGAGCGTTGCTCTTTTTCACCTGTAGGGTCATCACCAATTACACGGCACTGAACAGGGGTTTCCCCATTAATAAGTACAGGATAACTGCGAGCATGAAACTGCAAAGCAGCAATAGTGATAAGTGGAAATTTGACATTAGATGCTCCAGGCCAAGGGAATGATTTAGCTTCAGCTACTTGAAGAGCAAGCTTCATAGCATCTTCAGTACGCTTTTCCCAAGCAGAACGAGACTCCAAGTCAGCTTGGAATCCTTTGTAGACGTTATAGCTAATTGTATTGAGGTCGTCTGCATCCAATACTTCACAAATATTAGGAAGAGAGACTAGCTCATTTAAATTAAGTTCGGTATTTAGTTTCATTAATATCCTGTAACAGCGTTTCGTCCACCTTGGTCATACCCATACTCGTGTAGGGCAACCCTGTATTCTTCTTCATCGACTTCACTTTGAGTAGCAGCTACTTGCATTTGATTTAAGAGTAAACCGATGTAGGCCCAAGCATCCACCTGGTCATCATGTCTATCCCTAGGGAAACGCAACAACTCATCTTCAAAAGTTTGATACCAATCAGCAGACATGTCAAATTTGACGGCTCCTGCTCTCATACGAGCTTGCATTGACCTTGCACGACTCAACTTATCACCAGAAGGCTTGAGCAACACTATGTTGATAAATGTGTCCTGCTTCATCATTGCTTCGTTCAAGTACGGTCCGATAGACTTCTGGATTGTACCTGCTTCGATTCCAAACAACTCAGGGTTGTACGTTCGCTGGAGGGCAAGAATGGTTTCTACTATCTGCATTGCATCCATCCTATCACGGACGACGTGCACGCACTGCAACTGCTGATTCTCATCCATCCCTGCCACAGCAAAAACACTGTAATCACTATGTTGCCTTTGACTAATCGCTAAGTCGCATGCAATATAGTAATTTAAATTCTTTAATCTATCTTCTTCTTTTAGAGGAGCAAAGTCACTCTTTTTAAAGAATCCGTTAGCGTCATCAAGAGGTACGTTTAACATCTCTTGAGAATATACGTCAGCCAATCCTTGTGCTACGTATTGAGCTTTACGCTCTTCTAATGCTTTCTTGTTCCATCTATCAGGCCACAGAATCTGACTGAAGTCATCTGTATGGGCACGATACTTAATGGATAACCAAGAAGTCTTATAATTTGTATACTGCTTTAAATCGTCAGTAATTAAGTTCTTTAATGCTTTAGTGCCTAGCGAGGCTAACTGAGACTCAGGCATCAACCTTTCAAGAAGGGAGTCTAAGTGCAAAATAGTACCGACTATGCGAATCTTTCCTGTAACTGACAGGGCAGGGATAAGAGCTGAGTAGAACCATCTACGAAGCTTCTCACGTCTATCCTTGTTTAGAACCTGTTCATCAGATTCCATATCGTCACAGATAATTAAGTCTGGACGTTTGTTTAACCATTTAAGACCACGAAGCTTTTGTTCTGAGCCTTTTGCTTGGATACGAAAGGACGTACCATCAGCGAATACACCAATTATATCATCTTCGGTTTGCTTTGTCAACTCAATGTTGCCAAATAAACCATGTATGTCTTCATTGTCCCTTAGCTCTTTGATAATATCACCTAAGAACAAACCAGCTTGACTAAAGCTGTCTGAGACAATCAAGACATATTTAGACCTACGAAATAGTACCTCTGCAAGACAATAGGTATAAGTAACAGCAGTGCTTTTACCATGACCACGAGGAGCAGCAATAGCCACAAACTTGTCTTTAGAGCAACATAAGTCCCATAACTCTCGATGAAACTCTGGGGTTTGAGTTGCTGAGTCAAAGTTCTTAACCAAGCAAGCGTTACTAAAACCCTCAATAACTTCACTAGACAACTCCATTAGACTTCATTCTCAATCACCAACGGCTTAGGGGTGATATCCTTTTCTTTAGGTTTAGCAAACTGTTTGAACTGTTCAGCCAACTGTTGCAACCTAGCATCGACAGTCTTTTCAATCTGTTCTTGCACTGGCTTAGTCTCTATGATGTCTTTACGTTCTAACATATCGTTAGCAACTTTAGCTGCGTCTTTCATCGACACAGGGACACGAATCAGTTCAGATGTCTTAGGGTCATATTGATAGTTACCTTTTTCAAGTCTATCTTCTGTGACATCTAAAGCTCTAGACACAATCTTGTTTAAACGAGCATTGAGTTTAAGGTTGTCCTCAGCTTTGAGGTCGTCAACCATTTTCTTAAACCAATCGGTATATCTCCAGCGATTGAATGTCGCTAACGGAATATCCAACGCAGCAGCAGTCTGAGCACCGTTACCGATAGCTAGGAACGTAGTTGCAGCTTCAAGCTTTTGACTATCGGACCACCATTTACCTTCTGCTTTGAGTTCTCGTTTCTTTCTTCGTGTCATACATTCCTCTACTCTTTGCGTCATTATAACATACTTTGTTTTAAAAGTCAAGAGTTATTTTAATGATTCATAAAAGAAGCTTTAAGGTACTTAAGGACTCATTTATAAGTCTTTTCAACATAAAAGACTAAAATACTATTTTATATTGAAAACCCCAACCTATAGGGGACAACACAAAAGACTTGACAAAAACAGAAAGTAGTGTTATAATATCTATATAGATACAGAGTAGTTTACAATGTAGTTATATCTTAGTAACAATATAGATGTATTTAATATAATAATAAAGATAATTACTACATAGAGCAATAGAGCACAATGTAGGCTACATAGAGCTATAGAGCACACTATAGTACATGTTACTTTCTTTTCTTTTAATGTCTACTCCGTCCTGGAGAGCACGACCTAGAACTACCTTGGTCCGACACTACCCCTTGTTTTAAAAGTTATGCCAGCGTTAAAAATAGCGTTATATATATAATAATAATAATTCTTTTTCCCTCCCCAGCCCCTATATCCCTGAGCAGTTCTCCCCAGCCCTGCGTAGCCCTTCCCAAGTCCTAGCCAGACCAGTCGTAATGAGAATCATTAGCATCTACGCAGTTTGTGCAGCTCTGCCTAAAAATTAAGCAGTGCCTTCTTTTTAAGCATTTCATAATGTGACATTACAAATCAAGCACTTACCTATTGAGAACCATTCTCATCTCCTAATCAGAACTGAGAAGCATTCTCATCTACTGTCCTCGATGTAGTCCCCTAAAAATTGGCTCTCGCTAATTGAGAATCATTCTCAACAACTCCCAAGATTCCCCGAGCTGTAAATTTCTCTATCTTTCATAATGTGAAAACACAATAGAAAGCGTTTAAAGAGCTTTTGAGCCGTTTTCTTTGTTTGTGATGTCTTAACACTTCAACTCTGAGAAGTCTGCTAATCTATATAGATTAAGGCTTAGCGGTCTGTTTTCTAGGTCTTATATAAGATTAGGGTTTACCCTTAAGGGTTTTCCTTAGACGATTTTTATTGACGGATTGAAAATACAGGTTCAGAGTAGAGGGTAACAAATCAATCAAGGTTTGTTGATTACTAACCTATAAGGAATAGAACATGAAACGCAGAACAGAGATTGACCTCAACAGAATGTCCGAGGAAGGTCGCTTGTATTACCTTCAGGACTTGCTAAAAGACCTCTCAGAGGGCTTACAAGACCTTAGCGGAACCAAGCCACGCTATGATTACATTCAGCACCTTATAGAACATGCTGAGCAAGCTGCAGACGACATCAAAGGACTACTACAAGACAAGGGAGTAACATTATGAAAAACTGGCAAGCACTAGCACTCTTAATCGTTTTATTCGTAGTAGCTCAAATCGTCTGGCACTTAACATCTAAAGGAGTAATCTAATGAGCAAAACAGTCGCAATCCTATGGTATATGCCTGACCATTTCGGCAATAAACGCTGGGAGCTAACTAGCAAGCTCTCATGGGCTGAATATCTCACCTACTGCAAGGAAGTATCAGGCGAGGGCACAAGCTGGAAGGCAGTTATTATTTAACAATAAAAGTTCCCAGAACCTCTGGGGACTTTTTAGAAAGCAGTAGAATTACAATTTGAAACACTAACCACAAGATAGGAATAGAACATGAACGATACAAAATACAACGGCTGGACAAACTACGCAACTTGGAGAGTTAATCTCGAAATGTTCGACGGCATGGACTGCACAGATATACCCATGCTTTCTCGTTACTCAGAGCCTGACCCTCACGAAGTGGCTGAGTATCTCAAAGAATTTGCAGAAGAATCAATTAGTGCAGACGCTACGCCTGAAGGCTTAGCCATCGAGTATGCTTTAGCTTTCTTAAGCGAAGTTAATTGGTATGAGATTGCAACACATTTCACAAACACTTTTAAAGATATTATTCAAGAAGAAGAAAGAGAAGAGGTTTAATATGAAACTTAAACAACTAGGCAGCAATCAGACCGAATTAGTCCTAAACGATGGCACACAGGTTTTGTTTAGCTATGAGACCCCTGTCGCTTGTCTAAAAGATGAACTACTCCTACGCACCGATAAACAATGGAGTCAGACCACTAGTCGGCACATTAACAAGTGGATAGAGTCTAAAGTGTATCTATCTGATTGGGTGCAAGCTAAGCGAAAGCCACAATCTTTCTTTGATGTTTTAGTCCTTAAGGAGTCAGCATGAGCACAATAGACCTACAAAATGCAGTGCATGGTAGCTTATACGATAGAGGGGGAGCTGATTCATATTATAGGAGAAGCCCTAACCCTCATTATTACCCTGAAGGCTCTTACAATGGAGAACCAGTGACAGACTTAACGCCTGAAGAGATAGCCGTATACATGAAGGGATATTTTGACAACGAAAAGGCTGGAGATTTTAAAGACTGGGGCAGCGATGATTGATTTTCATTCACAAATTAAGGAGAATGTAATGATTAAATATGAGATACAAACTCAATTCCTATATGGCTGGGAGAATGTATGGGAATGCAACGGAAAACTAGAATACTTTGGTAGCTATCAAGACGCTAAGGCTTCTCTAGATGACTTCCTAGATGAGATGGCTCAGGCTCACTTTAATGGCGAAATAGAAGACCAATACGACGCAAGCGATTATAGAATTGTAGAGGTTGCATAATGAATAAATACATACAAGAATTAGTGACCGAGATGCAGTTCGATTTTCATGATTTAGCGTTTGGCTCTAGCTACAAAGATGTCGGATACGAAAATAAAAAAGAATTTTTTAAAGAAATGCTAGGCAAAATATTAGAATTAGAAATTAGATTAAAAAAAGGAATAACAGAATGAAGCATGACATTTTTTTTAACACTAAAGACCAGCTCCTTAGCTGGTTAGATGAGAACTTCCCCGACGCACGAGTGACGCATGTAGACGCAGACGGGGCAGAATACGACGCTGGAGGCTGTTTGTTAGAAGTGAAGGGGTTACATCTTATTATTGATTTAAACGGCTCAGGAGGGCTTTAAAATGGGTAATTTTGCAGAAGATAGATATTACGAAGCACCATACGATGACGGCTATCCCGATGACTGGGACTGGAAGGTAGAGCAATACGCTTTTGAGATGCTCAACGATGAATATAATTATCGTGAGCCTCATAATTGGTATGAAGGCTTATCTGAGTGTGGCTATGATGAGTCAGAGTATCCTACACCCTCGCACGCACCTGTGGAAGTTATCGAGAAGGTATCTGTCTATTGGTACGATATTGCCTTCGCTAAAGCTACGGAGTATTATGAGGAACATCCTGATGCCGATTAGACCTATTACGCCTGTAATACCTATACCTTATCAACTACCAAGGAGAAAAGAAAATGACCAACACACAAGCAGAGATGACAAGCGGAGAAGCTGAAGTCATGTGGGAGGAGTATTGTTATCACAATGCCTTATGTGATATAGTAGAGATGATGGAACGTCATGGTGAAGGCAAGGTCATCATGGATATTTTAAGCATGTATCGTGAATCAGAAAGAATCAAAAATGGTTGAGAATCTAATCAAACAACTTCGTGCCTACGCAGATAAGGATGAGTATGTCGTTACACGCAACTTACTCATTAGAGCTGCTGACGCACTCGAAGCTCAAGAGGACAATAGAGCTACGCTATGGGCTAAGATGCTTAACGATAGTCAAAACTTTGTAGATGCTGAGCGTTATCGCTGGCTTCGTGATGGTTCATGGGATGTGCCTCAAGATGTCATCGCACCTGCTATCGTGCTGTGTGATGGGAAGATGTCTACGCACGTGTGGCTGACTGGCGACCATGTAGATAAATCCGTAGACGCATGGATGTCTAAAGACTTTAAAAAGAAAGAAAAACTATGAGCAAGATTAGCGTAGACCTTGACATCGGTATTTGGATGAACGACAGAGGGCAGATTCAGCTCTTCGTAGGTGATGACCCTAAACCACTAGAGATGATTCCTTTGATTGACTTAGTAAGAATGCAGATTGATTCTCATAAAGTTAGACATGACCATCCTTTAGACTGGGACGATGTTAAGAAAATGAATAAACTTAAAAGGGCTTTGATGCAATGCACTGCTTTACTTACGCAAGAGATTGTAAATGCTAAGTAAGTATTGGGTTCACGATGAGGATGGCATCGCCTTTAGATGGTTTTACACTAAAGCTGAGGCTCTCGCATTCGTAGGCTCTAACGCTTGGACTATCGAGCTAAGAAAAGCACCGAAGTTTCAGTTTGAGGAGGCATTATTTTGAACAGAGAAGACATGCTATTGATTATTTTTGCAGTATCGTCCGTTATTGATACTGTTTTAAATATCTATAAGGAGTTAATCAAATGATTTACACCTATCAACAGATTGCAGATGAATTAGGTATATCGCATCAAGCAGTATGGGAGATTGAAAAAAGAGCTTTACTGAAAATAAGAAACATTTTAATTAAAAGAAACATATTAAAGGAACATTTATTATGACTGACGCAGAATTAAAAGCATTACTTAATCGTGGTGGTATTGGCGAAACATTATATGAAGGTGAAATTGGAGAAACTAATATGCCTATATGGAGAAAGTTAGCTAAAGAATTTCAGCAATATTATGAAGTATTTTATTTAACTCAATCTGATGCTAGAGGTTCATTTTTAGATGATAATGCCTGAAAAAGATAGAGCATCCACTTATTCGCCTGAAGAGATGGATTGTGAGTATGTTCCATGGGATTGTGACAACGTCTCAGGAGAGGCTCTAGGAGGCTCTGACGATGAAGATGAGGGGTAGGTATCAAAACTATATGAAAACGGCTGTAAAGCACTTTAAAATCGATTTAAAAGGTAGTACGGAGACCCTATGAGATGTTATTGCTGTAATAATTTACTAACTGATTATGAATCAACGATTAAGTCAGTGAATACTAACGATTTTCTTGACATGTGTTTGAAATGTCTAAAAACAGTAAAAACAGACATACTATATAAAGACAGAATAGATTTACTAAGTAGTGAAGATATAGATGATATAGATTACTACTTAGATGATTTAAGTAACTTAGATGATTATTAAGTTATTATTATATTATTAAACTACATTATAAACTAAATAGAGAGAAAATGAGCAATTTAATAAAACATATTCCATGTCTTAAATGTGGTAGCTCAGACGGAAACGCTATCTACGATGATAATCACCAATATTGTTTTGTTTGTGGTCATCACATTAAAGGCGATGGAACAGAAAGTTATGATTCAACACCGAGAAAGAAAAACATGTTAGATATTAAAGGTCAAGTATTGTCGATTAGCGACAGAGGCATTACCAGAGATACTTGCCAATACTACGGAGTAACTCAAGACGAGACTACGCAGTATTATCCCTACGCAGATGCAGAAGGCATTATCGTAGCTACAAAAAATCGTAACGTGGAGCATAAGTCTTTTGGTATCTCAGGCGAGTGGAAGAACGCTGGATTATTCGGTCAGCAGTTATTCCCTAAAGGTGGCAAGACAGTCACCATTCACGAAGGCGAGCTAGACGCATTAGCAGGCTATCAAATGAGTGGTAGCAAGTACGCTAACGTGTCGGTACGCAATGGAGCACAAGCAGCTCTCAAGGACGTTAAAGCAGCTTACGAGTGGTTATCTTCCTTTGACAATATCTATATTTGCTTTGATGCTGACGAGCCAGGAATTAAAGCTGCAAACGAGGTTGCTGAAATATTAGGCAGTAAGTGCAAAATCGTAAAGCACATCTCAGGGTTTAAAGATGCTTGTGATTATCTTGCAGTAGGCAAAGGAGCAGAGTATGTCAAACAATGGTGGGCAGCAGAACAGTGGACTCCTGATGGAATCATCGCAGGCTCTACGCTATGGGAAGAAGTTAATCGACCTGTGGAGAAATCGTCAGCACTCTACCCTTGGGCAGGAGTCAATGACCTTACCTACGGCATCCGTCCAGCAGAACTCATCACAGTCACGGCAGGCTCAGGACTAGGCAAGTCACAGTTCTTGCGTGAAATCCTGTGGCACTTGATTAAGACTACCGACTCTAACATCGGCTTAATGTTCATGGAAGAGTCAGTGCGTAAGACTGCTCGTGGCATTATGTCTCTACATCTAAACAAACCATTACATTTACCTGATACGCTAGTGAGCGATGAGGAGTTAAAGAGTGCATTTGATATTACACTTGGTACTGATAGGCTTTTCTTTTGGGATAACTTTGGTTCTACTGATATCGACAACGTGGTTAATCGTATTCGTTATTTCGCCAAAGCAGCAGACTGCAAGTACGTCTTTCTTGACCACATTAGCATGGTTGTATCTGCTCAGTCTAATGGTGATGAGCGTAAGTCTATCGATGAACTTATGACCAAGTTGCGTATGCTGGTGCAAGAAACTGGAATTAGTTTGATTGCGGTGTCACACCTGAAGCGTCCTGAGTCTAAAGGGCACGAAGAAGGTGCAGCAACATCGCTATCACAATTGCGTGGCTCTGGTGCGATTGCTCAGCTTAGCGACATCGTGATTGGCTTGGTACGTAATGCTCAGCATGAAGACCCTATTGAGCGTAACACGACACGAGTTAGTATCCTCAAGAATCGATTCAGTGGTTTAACCAGTCCTCATTGTGCTTCACTGCTTTACAACAAAGATACTGGTCGTATGTTAGAGATGACGGAGGAACTATGAAGCTATATGAATTAAGTAAAGGTGACTGGTTTAAAATTACTGATGAAGAGTTAAAAGTACCTCCAGCACACGATGATGTAGACCTTGATGAAAAGTATTGGTTTGGACATATTGATGGAATGTATAGCTACTGCAAAGATAAAGACGGACAGTTATGTCACTTTGCAGCATGGACAGAAGTGGAAAAAGTATATCGCAGGTAATTAACATACAGTGTGTTAATGTATAAAAAAGTATGTTAAATAGCTGATTTGTAAGAAAAAGTTAAGAAAGGTAAAAAAAAGTATGAACAATGAACCAGTAGCATGGATGTTGCTAGGTTTGGAAGACCGCAAGCCAAAGTTAATTAATTTACAAGTGATTGAGCATCTTGAAGGAACATGGATTCCACTCTACACCCATCCAGCAAAGACACTAACAGATGACCCATTGGTTAATTTCAAACCTATATGGCAAGAAAAGCCTGAATTGACACTAACAGATGAGGAAATAATCAAAGTAAATGAAGATATTGGGACTTGTTGGGATGTTCCTCATAGGTTTGCAATTCAAATTGCTAGAGCAATACTAAGAAAGGCACAAGAGAAATGAAACTTTTTTACTATTGCAATATTGGTCATGGTTTTTGGTTTAGGTTTTTTGGCTATGGTTTATGGGTCAAACAAACAAAGCATTATCAGCCATTGTTTAGCGAAAGAAATGGTTATACCAATGTTTACAAGTGTTTTGGTTTAACTTTTAAATTTTTAAAGGTACAAGAGAAATGACACCAGCAATGCGTAATGAGAACGCTTCTCATGTAGACTTTGGTTTTCTTCGTGGGATGATTCCGAGCAATCCTTTCTTTATGCCTAGCAACATTGACATGATTGTGGAACGTAAGGGTAAGTTTATCTTCGGTGAGTGGAAGCGTGAAGGTGAACAGATGAAGCTAGGGCAAAAGATTCTATTGATGTCTTTGGCTAAATACCATACTGTTCTCTTAATTACAGGCTATTCACAAGGAGACGATACAAACATATCTAAAGTGCAAGTTGTTACCTGCAATGGAAAACTTAATATGATTGGTGAAAACAAGGAAGCATTGATTGAATATTTAAAAGATTGGTATGATGGAGTTGAAAGGAACAAAGTATGAGTAAGATGGACGGAGGTAAAGGAGATAAGCCAAGACCAATCCCTGACAGAAAAAAGTTCGAGGATAACTGGGATGCTATCTTCAAAAAGAAACCTGCTGAGAAAGAAAAGAAGTGAGATTCTTTCAGATTGCCTTTACAATCCTTGGAATTATCTTTACAATAAATATTATACAAACTACAGTACAGTATAATATAAAAGATTCTGTTTATGCTTGTGAAGAAGTAACAAAAGCAGACCCTATTGATGTACAAAAGATATGTAACAGAAGATGGAGAAGAAAATGAGAAATGTTATAACAATGTTATTACTGTGT
>Ga0214207_1000217_pt1 | contig 18384 bp, 36 predicted proteins | sample TroBogEpilimnion_6_FD_153045 | JGI IMG/M metagenome (GOLD analysis project Ga0214207, IMG submission 153045) | Freshwater microbial communities from Trout Bog Lake, WI - 13JUL2009 epilimnion | ecosystem: Environmental > Aquatic > Freshwater > Lake > Epilimnion/Euphotic zone | place: Trout Bog... | reverse complement strand
ACATAGGCGCCAAGCATACTCACGCCGTTCATACCCACGCCGTCCATAAGTGATCACGACCGTCACGCATTCCATCACGCCGGTGCGCATGAAGTGCCGCATATACGCATTAAATCGCGCATTATGTTAATTCACTTATTAACATTTTATAAACATGGTCAATAATGTGACATAAAACGAAATACGGGGAGGATAAATATTCTTTTCTTGCTCCTGTCGATTACACAGAGGTATCGCCAAGGCATTTTTATACGAAAGTGGTACACTTATATACATTGACAAATAAAAGTGTCTCTATTGTCAAATTTTCGGGGTATTTGAAATTGTGACACCGGGTGCTTTAAATCGCGCAGGTGTGTCCGCATAAGATAGGGGGCTTATTATGTGGCGTATGTCTTAATGCGCCGTGTAATGTGTGATCACCCTGGTGATGTAATAAGGTGATCACCTTTTATGAAGGTGTGGAGGAATGAAAGACCCGCATGCTGTTCTGACGGGAAGCAATACGGGTACTGTTACTGCAAATATAAATATTATTCCCAAAAATCAAAAGGCAGAAAAAATACTGATCTGTTTTTAGCACAACCGTCTGCATCTACAGTATATAAATTTCGCTCATTCTTTTTTGCAACATAAAGACCGGATAAACCCTGCTTTTTAAAATGTCTTTTTATTTCAGGAATAAAAATATATTTAAAACCTGCTGGCGCATCCTTGATCTCAATATCCGTATTCTGCAAATATACAACCGGATATTTTACATGAGGCTGTGTAAGGTATTCAGTTAAATTCATTGTTTTGATTTTTGATTTATAATATTAGTAATAAATTCCGATTCACCAATAATATAAAGATTATTGATAGCGATCCACCGGATACTTACACCGGCGTCTCTCAGCTTACTCCACGACCTATGGAATAGATTAAGATTGTTTGTGCAGCTGTAGATCATTAGTTTTTTATTTTAGAAATGTGATTATGGGGTGTGAGGTCATGATAAAGCTTTTTTTATTTCATTTAAAAGTGATATAAATTTATTATAGTCTTTTTTGCAATCAAATACGACATCTTCTGTCATATCTTCATTTTGCATTATTTCAATTCCATAATTAAACCCAGTCATATTTAATATGGCATTTACTTTTTTAGGGTCAATATTTTTAGCTTTATACATTTTATTTCTATTTAAAAATTGTAAAAATGCGCGTATCCAGTCGCGCCCCTGTATATCATTAGTTCACTTTATTTTTTTCTGCTTTGAGATCCTGAAGTCTTTTTTCGATTTGATACCCTTGTCCTAAAAAGAACAGGCAGAAATCGTGGTTATATGAAATTGTGACTATATAGTCAGTATCTTTCAGTTCATACTGGGTCGCGTAGCAATCACCATTTAACTCTAATGCGTTTTTGAATGCTTCTATGTAAGCTGCATCAATTCTGAAGTGTTCTTTTTTCTGTGACATTTTTTTTTGTTTTATTGTTATTAATTAATTGACTTTGCTTCAGAGTTTATTTCACTTTCAATCATTAGCAATTGAACTTTCATGTCAGAACTCTTATAGTTTTCATAGACTTCATTCCAATTTTGATAAGACTTGCCAAATTGCATATGCCTTGGTAAACTTAAATTGGTAATATGTATAGAACCATAAGATGTTACATATATAGACCATTGCCTTCCTAAACATTTAAATTTTTTGATACTTATCATAATTTTTGTTTTACTTGTTATTAATTATTTTATTAAGACATAGCAAATGTAAATATTAATTCTTAATAATTCTAACTAATACTTATTATTTATTCATTTTAACAAATAATTTAACAAAATAAGCCCGAAATGTTAAAAAAATGCCCAACTAATTGTTAAAATAGATACCATGCTAAATAATATTAAATAATAGCTTACATTTGCACTGTTTAAGCACAAATAAGCAAAAAACCGTCACAATGGATGAACTGCAAAAACTCAATATCTTATTTGGCATAAATCCGGCACTAAAGAAGCTGGTAAAAAATTTAGACCTTAGTATTACCGAGGACGGCGAAGTCCTTGACATAGATCGTTTATTTAATCACTCTATAAAAAATGGAAAAATGAGTAAGTTTTCAAAGAAGCCGGCACCGGCACAAACAGTATCTAAATTTGGCAAGTCAAAACCTGCTGAAGAAAAACAGGAAATGATATTCGCGCAGGGTATCACTATCTTTAAACCGCGCGAAGGTGCGCCGGACTACGTAAAGGGATCGGTAATAGTAAGTATTGAAACCTTCGTGGACTGGTGTGAAAAAAATGAACAATATCTCACCACGCACGCAACTTTCGGCACACAGCTGAAACTGGAGATAAAAGAATCGCAGGGCGGTATGCTTTACTTCCAAGTAAATACTTATAAGCCGGGAAAGTAGTAGCGTCTGCTGAAAAACAAACAGCAGACACAGACACAGACGATCTTCCTTTCTAAAAAAAATCCCTGTATTGCAGTGAGTGTAATCACCTGTAGCGAGAACAGGCAGGGAGCAAATAATCACCAATGAGTAAAAGAAACAAACGGCAGCAGGATAAACTGAAAAACTTGCAAGCCAAAAAGCGCAGGATCATAAAAAATATTGATAGTCTTCTCACAGATAGTAAATATCAGTGGGAAAAACTTATACCTATCAACCAATCAAAGCGAAACCGGCTGCTGTCATTAGTCAATCCGCGCAATCTAAAATATGTGAAACTGGCAGAGGATCAGCAAAAACTCTCTACGATATACAATATCTATTCCAGTGCAGTCAGAGACCTGAACGGACAGATAGAGAAGCTGCAAGATCAGCTGAAAGTAAAACGCAGGGCTGAACATGAATACACAGGCGAAGGGGAGGACGGTATGGTGATAGTCACAGCTTACTATGCGTGGGATAGAAAGGAGTTTGAAAATAAATTATTCAAAGACTATAATTTCAAAACCATCAATAACCTTTCTACCAAAACACAGGTAAATGAGATATATCAATCGCTCACGGAAATATACGATGATATGAACTCTAACCGCACACTGGTATTAATAATAAAAGGCAGAGACGCCACGGTAGAATATGTCAAGGCAGATCAAGTAAAAGACAAAGATAAGGATGAAGAAATATGAACCGCATCAACGTCATAAATATCAATAGTATCATAAATCAACTCAAGCGCGATAAAAAGCCCTTTGAGATAAGGCAGACACTATACACTAAGAATGTCACCACAAAAGATACTATATTCAGCCACATGTCAGGCAGTGGGCTAAAGATGCATGAACTGGGATTTATAAGCCGGGTAAAAAAGCACTGCGACCTGATACCCAAAAATACTATTCCCGACATAGATACACAGACCATAGCCTATATCAGTCAGGGATCAATACAAGACGGCGATACACACAGGCATATATATGAAGTAGACTTGAATGCCGCATTTTGGGAATTTGCCTACAAAAGACTATACATAGATGAAAGCCTGTACTATCAAGGAATAGATAAAGTCAGCAAAAAAGCCCGGTTAATATCTCTCGGAAATCTTGCAAAGCGAACTGCTATAATGAAATTCGACGGAAAGGAATTTGACCGCGTGCAGTTTGAAAAAAGTGACACCGAAGGAATATTTTTTGATGTTTCAAAGATGACAGCTGACACCATGTCAAACCTTCAGTATATGCTGGGCGATGACTTTCTGTTTTACTGGTGCGATGCCGTTTTTGTAAAAGGCGCTAAAGCACTCAAGCGCATTAAAGAATATTTAGAATGCGAGACACTGCCGTACAAGGTACTGAATATTGAAACCTTAGAAAAGCAGGAACACCGCATCATAGTGACGGAGCCGATAAAAGGACAGAGGATATTCACATTCAATAAACCCATAAAAAAGCAACCTGTATATGCAAAAAAGTCAAAAATACAAGTACTTAGCGAAAGTTACTGGAATCAATAGGATCACCGGCGTTACCGCGGAAATATGGTTTAAACTGATAAGCAAGGCTGACCTCATGGTCGTATTGTGCCGGGACTACCCCAATGTAGTATATGTAGACCACACCATCAGGACATTATCCCGTCCTAATGCCTGACCTTATCCACACATACATCAAAAAAACGGTGTAAAAAACATTTTACTAATAAGTATTATTTAAGTATATTTGCTATCAATAAACATTAATCATGCAGAGAAACAATCCATTTTATTTTAGCTACACGAAAAAAGAGATTCGCGCCCTATGCGTCAATCCACACGCTGACCTTAGTCACCTTGACAAGCGCGGCACACTAAAACTGATACCTGTGGCACGTCTTAGAAAACATCTGTATGCCATGCTGGAGAAGACGGACTGCCCGTTCACCACTGATATATTTTCAAAGGTGTATAACAATGCTAGTCTTCACCCGGACTGGTGCAAATACATATTGACCAACATTTTAGGAAAGGAGGAAAGGATATGAACGTCATACCAAAGATGGAACAGCAGAGATTATACGCTGAATATTCCATAGCCTACAGCCGTTGGCAAAGTGCCTATATCAATAATCAGCGACTACGCAGCGCACAGTCACAGATCGAACTGGACAAAGCGGTGAAAGCTGTAGATATTGCAAACCAAAAAATAAAAGAACACAATGATGCTATTTGATTGTTTAGCCGTCTCATTCCTGTGCATAGGAATGCATATCGCCTGTGCATGGCAGGGAATGATATTTTCAGACATCTGCAACTGGATATACTACCGGGTGCCTACATGGATCAGCAAACCTTTATTTGCCTGTCCCTATTGCATGGCAAGCGTCTACACTGTAGTTTATTGCCTGTTCACGAATGATATGGATATTTTGATACTCCTAAAAATTCCTATCACTTGCGGACTGACCGCCGTGGTAATGAGAGTTATCAGGGATATAGTTGTTCATGAATAATTCAGAAAATAAAATGAAGTACAAAAAATTTAAAAAGTACGCTAAAAAACCTAAAGCATCAAAACACCATGAACAGAGTAACCAAAGAAATAGCCGAAGCCTTGAAAGATATAGGGTATGTATTGGGAAATAGAGTTTTTCATACAATGGCGGGGGATTTCACACATACAAATGATGAAATAACAGTCTACGAAGCAATTGAATTTATTGATAGTAAGGAAGTGTATGTAGTGCCATTCTTAATTTATGTCGGTTTAAGACCGAACGGATGGGGATGTAGAATTACATTTATAAACGAGCAATATTGGGATCACAAGTTTGTAAGAGAAATCAAAGATACCCGTCTCGCCGCCTACACAGCAGGTCTGCCGATAGCTATTGATTACATTAAAAATAAGAAAGGATGACTAACGAACTACTAGAATCAGCAATAAAGGACGTAATAATGTTTGATGGATGGTTTAGCAGAAAATCAGAAAATGGCAAATTTATTTAAATAATAAAAACAACAACAATGATAAAAGACCTGATAAAACTGCCTGTGAGCGTAGATGATGGCAGAATAATAGATGCTGACGGGCTATACATCCTAGAGGTAGGTGTGCCTTATATATTAACCGATGAAGATGAAGCATTATCCGAAGCCCTCTGCACCCTAATCAACGCTCAGAATGCTGATGTGGGGACACTGGCGGAGGAGTATGCGAATAAAATGTACCCTAAAGTAGATGACCATGCCAATGTAAGAATGAGGCAAGCGTTAAGAGAATCGCTCATAGATGCCGTCCTCTACGGATCAACCCTAAATAGTGGGTGGATAAGGAGGGATGAAAAATTATAGAATACTTGCAATTCATAATTGCGGATGTGCAATGATTCCAGTACAGGGTATGTGGTATTGCTCAAAATGTGGCTACGTATCAATATTTTAACTAACAAACCCGGCAGGCAACGGTAAATCCTGTATAGAAAGATGAAGTCAACTCCAATAACAAAAGAGTCTTTGGTTAAATTTGGATTCATAGATAACACGATTGGCAAGGATGCTAATGACTGGTATCCCGATATGATGACAAAGGATTTAATACACGAAGATGTCAAGAAAGATGAAGACTATAAAGATGAAATTTTCGAATTAGTATATACTTGTGAGCGAAATAGTCAAGAGTTTGCACTTAGACTGCCTCACGATGGAGGTACATTATATTTAGGGTTTAAGGACATTGAACATATCGAAGCTTTTGAATCTGCAATTGGTAGCCATTCACCAATATGGTAAAATTACTAACCTCTAAAACCGCCAAGCCATGACCGACATCAAAAAATACTTAACAATTTCAACGATTACATTAGTGATACTATATGCTTGCTTTGCTTTTATTTTCATGACTTGGAATGCAAGTTATTGGACAGAAAACGAAAGAATGGAGTTTGTATTTATACTACTCTGTTTTGAAATAGGAATGAATGTATGTATTTTAATTACTGAAAGATAACATATGAACCCAAACCCAAACAAATGGATATTTATAGACGTCTGCCATTGTGATGGCACACTGGGTCTGAACTATCAATATGCCACAGACAGAACTATACATCTTAGATTACTCCCACAGGTCAAAAGATTTCACCTTCGCAGCAAAGACGGTTTGAACTACAATAATCAGCCCTATGATCAGATGGTCGGAATAATGAATAAATATAACTTAGTCTTTTAAAGACTTATTAAGTCCTATTAATTCAATCCATTTTTTTTTACAATTTGTTTAATCTTACTTTCGTGGTAGGATATGGAATTGATACAGCCACCAATAGGACGTACTTTTGTAAAAACCAGTGACTGGGGTGATACCAAAGACATAATCGCTGCTATTTTGGAAGCTGATGAAACGGCACCATTATACACAGCGGATTTTGCACATTCTATACCTGCTAATAATATCAATGATGTATGCAGTTATCTCTATGAATATGTCAGAGATAATGTGAACTACAACGAAGACCCGGACGGAAGGCAGGATGTTCAGATGCCGGGTGTGCTGGTAGACAGAAAAAGCGGTGACTGCAAAAGTATGTCGCTATTTTGTGCAAGTGTGCTGAGTAATTTGGGAATACCTTACAAATATAGGTTTATATCTCAAGACCCTAAAAGCGATCTGCATCATGTTTATCTGATAGTAAAAGATGAAAGAGGACGTGAAATAGCTTTAGACTGTGTTGAAGATAGATATAATAAAGAGGTCAAATACGTAAAGAAAAGAGACATGAGATCAAAAGCTAAGATAGGAAAAATAGTATTGCCTAAAACAATAGATAGGAATGCGTTTACAATGCCTGATCAGAGCGCAACAGATTCAAGTCTTTTAGAACCTCAAACCATTCATAAACCACAGCCGGTAATTCATAACACACCAATTTCACCTACAGCAGCAGTAAGCACCAAAACATGGTTATTGATCGGGGCGGCGGTACTCGGAATATATTTTATCACTCGTGACTAAGCCGAAGGGATATATAGTCATACCTTCATCCGAAAGGAAGGGTAAGACACATAAGGTGATAGCACCGGACGGAACGGTGAGTTATTTTGGAGATGCTAACCTGCGCCAGCATCCCGAAGACCCCAAAAGGGCAAAAGCATTTTTTGCAAGGCACAGACACAATATAGAGAATAACCCTGCTTTCAAAGCATTTGCGATAGAGACGTGGGGAGATAATAAACAAATAGGAAAAAATAAAACAATGGCAAAAGCAAACGACTACATTAAACTGAAAGCCGAAAAAAGCAAATACTGCAAAGGTAAGACCACCAAAACGGCAGTAAAAAAAGCGGCGGCTAAATATGTGAAAAGCACAGTGGCGGCTGGAAACAAGACAAAGTCTGAAGCGGAAAAAGCAGCTAAAAAAGTCCTTTCTGCATCATGTGCTTTGAAATCTGCATCAATAGGAAAAAAAAAAGGTAGAGTCCACGTCAAAGAACACGACAAGGCATATCCGGTAAAAACACGCGATAAGGCAGGGCTTTCTAAAGCACTTCGTGAAAAAGGACTTCGCCTCAAGCATGGCTATGAGACTACTAAGATCGTCCGCACTATTGCCGGTCTAAAGGATGAACTCAAGAAACACGGCTATGTAGAACTGGTGAAAGTAAAACACATTGCAAAAAAATAATTTCATAACAATAACAGCACAAATATATGGGCTGCACAAAATGCAAAATCACAATGCACAGAAGAAAGCACAAAGTCGGTAAACACCATGCCGCAAAGAAGACCCACAGAAAGGGTCGTAAACGCATCGGAGCGATCAGTAAGTCGGCTCTGTCAGAAACGGCGGTCATTGCCGGTACAGCACTCGGTACAAGCCTAGCACTCGGCTACGTATCACCAATGGTGGACAGCGCACTGAAAAGCGTACTGCCTGACACAAAGGACGCTACCACAGGCGCAGTATCAGTAAACAAAACCCGTGAGTATCTGCTTGCAGGTGCTAAGATCGCACTTGGTATCTATATCGGTGGCAGCGCAAGCGGTTCAAGCAAGAACGTGATGGAGGGAGTAGGCGTAGGTATGGTCATCAATGGTGGCGGTACTTTACTCGGTTCTCTTGTGTCAGGATCAGGCGTAGCAGGAACACTCAGCCGACCGGTACTGACCTCACACCCTACTATCGGACGCCGTTATAAAATGGCAGGTTCTGCACCGGTAGTAACTTCACACCCTACCATTGGCAAAATGAAAATGGGATCTATCTAATCAAATAATTCATAAACAAAAAACAACAATTCAAATATCATGCAAACAGCACCTAAATCACTTTCATTCTTCGGCGATAGCGAAGCACAGGCAGTCCTTGAGCGTATCAAACTAGCGCTCGGCGTCAATTTTTCAGTAACTGACATCTTCCCGTGGTCTATCGTATCAGAGGCACAGATGTCTAACAACATCACAAACTACATCCTCCCTATCAACGTAAAGAATCAATCTAACGTGGTAGCGCTTCCGAATCAGCAGGGTCTGCTTGACAGTGACCTGTTCATAGGCTACAAAATAGCGATCACTGTGGACAGCCGTAACACTGCAAGCCCTTCATCTGTAGTAAGATGGCAGTTTGGTAACTCAAGCGCATTCACCGGTAACGGCGCATCACAGACAGGTACTGCAAACGACATCGAAGCATTCTACAATGCACAATTTAGCTTGACAGTATCAACTACTGCTAAGATACAGGCTATGTTCACCAATGAATTCCGTCATGTAGGTGCTCCTGCTACAGCTATCGCAGTTGGTCCGCTGACGGCATCTGCTTGGGCAAATGACCTCAAGTTCGTGAACACTCCGATAGTGACACTGTACGGATCTGATCAGAACAACTACAATATTCAGCTGACAACAGGTACAGCAGGTCTGGATATTCAGCCGGGTGCTACAGCAGTAGCGGCAGGTGCGCAGAACGTCGTATCTGTACTTCACAAAGGTTTCAGAATACCTCAAGGCACTAACGCATATCGCGTTCTTGCTCAAGCTGACTTCAGAGCCTAATCATTTTTCATTTTTACTGTGCAGGGGCAATAACGCTCCTGTACAGTTTTTTTAAATTCAGATAAAATGCAGGAACAACAATTAGTGACCAGAAGCGCGGCGATCATCATTCGTCTTGTACAAGGTCAATCACAATACCTTTTCAATGTTACTACTTTCAGAAACAAGACTATTCAAAAGATAGAAGTGACTGACAGTACAGGTCAGGGATTGGTAAATGCACCGGACGGCTCCACACTGGCAGCTACAAGTCTCGTTGCACAAAGCTATCTGCAACTGGTGAATGCCAACAATACCACAGATGCGGTCATACAGGCTTTCCCTTCATCACGTTTCATGCCATCGGTAGGAACGGCGATAGGAGCAGGTCTGCCGAACTATAACCCTATCATATTGTCAGGTGACATCAATTTTGATATTCAAAACTCATTCCTGTTTTTTCCTGATCCATCAGTAATTAACAGTGGAGTTGCCGGACAAAGTGTATATTTGCAGATATGGTACAGTGACGTACCGCCAATGAACTAAATAATACAGATATGTTTCAGGGAGTGGAAGACACGCTAGGATGGTTTGCAAGGACGCAAAAAACAGGCTTTCGCCTTTCTAAAGGAAAGGACGATATAGCAGAGTATTTTGATGCTGAAGCGAGTAATGAGAGTGCCTATCAAAAGCTGAAAGAGGAACTGACATATTTGTATGGTGGTACCTATCATATTGATGCAAAGAACACACAGGCAGAGCCAAGAAAGATATTGTCCACGGACTTCGTTATTTTGCCGAGAGGCAATACGGCGGCAACCATAGGCGCAATCCATTCGCCGAGCGTTTCAAACGGATATGTTTCACGCGAAGATATGGACAAGATCATTGCAGACAAGATAGCACTCTATACTTTGCAGGAGCAAAATGAGAGACTACAAAATGAACTGCAAAACGCCTATGTTGCACCGCCGTCTTTATCTGATAAGATAGGCAGCTTGCTTGACCATCCTGTAGTACAGCAGATGGCACCGCTGATCATTGCCAAGATATTGGGAACGAATGCAGAGCCACAGGCATATCAGGTAGGGATAGCAGGAACAGACAAAAAAGTAGAACCTGTGCAAAAAGAAACGGAAGAAACAACAGAGGTAGACCTCTTAGACCTGACAGATGAGCAGGAAACAAGACTGAACGTAGCGTTTGACAGCCTTGTAGGTCAGATAGGTGACATTGAGGAAACACTTACATTGCTGGAGTGTTTAGCACCTTATATACAGCAGCAGAGCGCAATGTTTAGCGTCATAAAAGGAGAACTCTTAAAATACAAAAAATAATGAAAAAATCATCATCATTGATATACGGACTGCTCGGACTTGCTGGCGGTTATCTGCTTGCAAAGGCAATGTCACCATCAGTATCAAGCGCAGTAAAAGGTGCTATAGGTGCTAATAAGTGGGAATGCGCATGTGCGGACGGAACTACAAGATATTGCGCCGGTGGAAACTGTGCTTGCTGTGGTGCGTCTGCTGGAATACCTATTTCATACAGACAGCACACTGCAAACTATTTATCTATCCCAGCTAGTCTTCGTAAAACCGTAGGAACACTATAATGCTGCTCAAAGGTCAAACAAGTACGATATTCAGACGCAACGGCGGAAGTTTCAGCGCAATAGATTTCGGTGCTAATGCGGCTATTCTGCAATGGTATGCGGTCAATACAGGCACCAGTAATGTATCATTATTCAATGGTCAGTACACTTTGTCTTCGGGTCAGCAAAGCCCCGTATTTGCAATGACCACAGGATATAAAGATGCCGGAATTTACTTTTTTAATTTTGAAAGTAAAGGTGGCGGCGGTGAAGCAGAAAACGGATTGTTAATTGTAGCATCTATAGCCAATGAACAACCATGCTGAAGAAATAACGGGCGGAGTACTGGCGGTAGTTTATCAGGTATCGCTGGGGGAGAAAATAATAGGTTTTGGGCTGCATGAAATCATTATATTGATAAATGCAGGATTGGTCGGATTTATAGGCGCCTATGTAGCGCACAAAGCAAAAAAAATATTTAATTCAAAAAACGAAGACAATGGCAAGTAATAAAAAAACCTTATTGTATGTAGGTGGCGGTATATTGGGAGCGTATCTGCTTTATACTGTACTTAAAAAACCTGCAACAACAACAAAACCGACAACGACCACTGGAACAGGAGGAAAGACCGATACAGGCGGTATAGTGACTACAACAGAGAGTTTGATTATGCAGCTTCTCGGATCAATACCGGGTTTGAATAAACCGAATACTGGAGCTGGTGGATCGGGTGGAGGAAAGCCTAGCACCGGAGGTGGTGGTGGTGGTTCTTCATCGGGCGGCGGTGGTAAACCTAGCACTGGCACACCGGGTACAGGATCACAAAGTGATAACTGCGATCCATGTGATGAAACAAGTTCATGCTATAGCTATCAGGACTGCTATGGTGTAGCAGAAGGAGAGGGAAATACAGATAGCTGCGATGTTTGTGATGAAACAAGTTCATGCTATAGTTATCAGGACTGCTATGGTGTAGCAGAAGCTGGCTCAAACGATACTTCAGGGGGTGGATACGGGTACGATTACAGCTCATAAATATCATGTGTAATGAAAACAAAAAACCTGTTATTTTTGGGCGGTGGCGCATTGCTTTTGTATTATCTTTTTAAAAAGGGTAGTACTGGAAAAAATGTAAATATACCTAAGCAAAAAACTGTCACTATCACGCCTGATATTACACCAGTTATACAACCGCAGGGGTTTAATATAACGCCCCCTCAAACCACGGTCACCACTACACCTGATATTGCACCATTTATACAACCGCAAGGTATCAATATTCCGACTGGTATCCCTTTTACGGGTCAGCCGCCCGTTATAAAACCTTTGATTATTCCTAAAGGAAATTTACAGACACCATCTTCAGCACCTGTATCTCAATATACAAATGCTGTCAATGGTTCTAAAGTGATAAGTCAGCAGGACTGGCTGAATGCTTTATCATCAGAAGAAAATTTACAGGCTTTTTTGACCAATGTTAAGCCTTTGAAAGTCGTGAATGACGCATCAAATACTGTCAGCAAAATATATACAATAGATAAATATTCATGGATAAAAATAATATTTGAAAACAAAAATCACGGGTATCCGTCTTATTTTGAATATGTATCTTTGCCATATCCACAGTATGTAACAATGACCACTGACCCAGGTAGATTTTGGTATGGTTCTTATTTAGGTAGTTTGACCGATCTGCCTTATACAGCACAGGGAACATCATTGATACCCGGTACAAAACACATATAGAACAACATGAGCAGAGTATCTATCATAGCAGGAACTGGGAATAAAATGGGTTTTTTGAACTCGGCACCGGATGCTACCAATGCGGACAGCGTACCGCCTTTGAGTGAACTCGATTCACAGTGGGGATGCGCTGAATGGATGCAATGGCATACGGCAAACGTGAATAAATACGGCAAAGACACAGCGAATCAGAAATTCATATCAAACTTTAGTCAGTTAAGCACTATTAACAATGCTTTCAATTTCTGCAAGTATAATTGTGACTGGGCGCAGTATTTTGGTAGCTATGGCATAGATGTATCAGACGTGGCAAGCAGGGCTGTATGCTCGGCGGTGACAGTGGTAGATGCAGCTGGAAATGTCGTTACAAGTGCAGCTGGTGCAGCCACAAGCGCGGCGCAGGGTGCGAGTAGTACAGTCAGTACCTTGTCTAAACTTTTGCCTATTGCCGGAATAGCTATTGCAGCATGGCTTGCATATTCTTATATTTACAAACCAACACAAGCAAGATCATGAGCGACAATTTGAAAAAAATATTATTATTTGGAGGCGGTGCTGTTATTCTGTACTATCTTTTGAAACCAAAGACAGCATCAGCAGCAATAACACAGGTAGATGTTATAAATGACACGCAGCTGTCCTTTTCTAGTCCTGATCAATCAGTGGAAATAGATCTGAATGGCGCTTATAATATAAACGGAAAGCAAGGCATAGATTTTCAAGTAATGACATACATACCTACAGATGCACAACTTGAATATCTGTACGGCGATACGGTTTATAAGGGTGATGCATCATATCAGACCATAAAGACGGATAAAGCGGGAGTAGAGACGGCTATCAACGTCACCAACATGCCCGACAAGGTGACTATAGCAGCAACACGCAACACAAACCCTGTAAATATATTTCAACAAAGTTTTGACTGGAGCGGAAACCCCTATATATTAAACCAATAGATTCTAATTTAGTTGTATATTAATTCATATGAAATTAAGAAACATAGCATTGATAGGTGGCGCTGTGGCTGCTGTGGGATATGTCTACTATAAGGCAGCGCAAACGATTTCTATCAAGCTAAACAACGTTTTTTACGGCAATATAGACAGCAGTAATCTTACACTTACTATTCGCCTGTCAATCGAAAATAACAGTGCTATCACTTTGCTGACGCCTGTATTCAGCATAGACCTGTACAGTGATACAACATACATTGGTACGGCGGTGAATCCTATGATGCAGTCAATACCTCCGGGAGTGTCTTATATTGACATGACAGCAAATATTCCTATAGTTTCGGGTGCTACACTTGTAGCTTCGATGGTAAATGATTATTTTAGCACTGGAAATATATCATTGCCGTCTAATTTGAATTATTCAGGCAATATAAATCTTTGGTTCACATCAATACCTCTCACAGGGAAACTCACATGAAAAAATTAATATCCATATTTGCGTTCTTCTTTGCTTTTGCCTGTGCAGATGCGCAGCTGTATAGTATCACTGACAGCTGTAGTGTACTGGTGATAAAAAATCAAACAGCGGGAAGATCATTGACCTATCCCAAAAATCAACTGTATGCAGATACTACACCTGGTGTCTTGAATTTGAGGACGCTTGGCGGAACAATAGTAGCAAGTTGGTCGTCTTCACAAGTATCGAGCCTACCCGCTTCATCAATACGAAATGGATATGCTACTGTGAATTATTTTTTGTCATATACCTGCGTACATTCTACAGGTCAAATAAATCCAAGCGCAACCAGTCCCGACACCCTATACATAACTGACGGCAGATATTTGCCTGATACATCCAACACTTCCAATGTATCAAGTGCAAACTTTTTTTTTGCCTATTGGTCACAGATCGACAGTATTGTTTATGTTGATGGAGAGGTCAATGTAAAGGCAAAAAATACAGGCGTAACGACCTTTAATCTATCACTTCCTATACCGGTATCAACATATCCCTTTTTGAGCCTTTCAGGGCTTTTTAATTTATACAGTAGTACTAATGGTGGTGCTATTATTGAAGGCGTGGGAAATACGGCTCAATTCACTTACACAGCAACCGATACGGCTTTAGATGTAATATCCTTTCATTTCAGATATGTAAATCAGAATCCTTTGCCGGGTAAGATCGTAAACGCCGTGGCAAACTACTGGACTAAAAAAGGCTTGTCTCTTTACCCTACAGATACCAACGCAAATGTGGGTATTGGTACGGCTTTTCCGGCAAACAGATTGCAGGTGAATGGTAATATACTATTTCAATCCGAAATAAACAGTACACCTACTTATTTTTTCAATCACGATCTAGGAGGATTTCCTGTAATGGGCTTTTGTTATGGCTCAAATTTGGGCAATGGTTCGGCAATTGTAGCAGGTAATTTATCTCCAATAGGAATACAAGATAGTAGTATTTATATCCATACACCAAATACGTTGATAATATCCACTAATGATATAGATTTTACCAGTTTAGCGGGCTTTGGTTTGGTGATAAAATCACTGGCAGGCGGCGGCGGAATGACATGCACCAACACGGAAGGCGCGATTACTTATGGCACAGATTACAGAGGCTCTGGTATGCGCTTTATAGTCAATGGCTCGGATACGGTAGTGCAAGTCCGTTCGGATGGAATTATTACCCAATTACCGGTGGGTCAACCTTTAGTGGGTGAAAGCATAATTGTGAGTGATACTACCGGGGGAATAAATATAACAAATTGGGGCGTCAGCGGATGGGGATTAACGGGAAATGCGGGTACGGGTGGTTCTGGGTTATCGGGAACTACTGATTCATCTACATATACGGCTGGGGCGGTAACGGGGAAATATTTGTATTCAGAATTTATTGCACAGAATAGTACATATTCCGGTCAAACGGGTATTGTTGGATTTGATATGCGTGACCCGATAAATAATTACCTTGCAAATATTACCTGTGACCCATTTAATCATATTATTATAAATGATGAGAATTTCGCAGGTGATTCTTCAGTTATTCTTTATTTGAATAATTCAAGTCAATCTGCAAGGTTTGCATTTTATAATGGATATTATAATTTACCTAATACTTCACCTGCAATGGGGCAAACAATGGTTTCAGACGGGTCTAATAATTTGTCATGGCAAAATGCTACAATATCAGGTGCAACAGGCTCAGAACCATCTACACCATATCTCGGGCAATTCTATTTTGATACAACGCTTGTAAAAATGAAGTTTTGGAACGGAACAACATGGGCGGTCATAACTTCAGTGCCGTAATTAAAAAATTCATATCTTTACAATACAAAGTAAAAAAATGAATAAGTCAGCACTATCAGCTATCAGTCTCGGAATCATTCTACTCACAGTATTGCAGGGAATACTGCCTACTTCACCGCTCAAAGGTAATGAACTGACATGGGCTAGTGCTGTCATAATATTGGTATTGAGTGTGCTCACTGCTACACAGCAATATTACAACAATGCCATAGACAACGCATCAATATACAAAACAGCTGCATTATTTGCAGTGGCGGTACTAGGTGCTGTGAATCATTTTACCAATACGATACCAATATCTGAACTGGCGGCGCAGTGGTGCCGCTTTGCCTTGTCTGCATCTATTGCCGTGGTAAATACTTACAGCGAAACATTTTTTCCTTCTCAAAAATAACAACATGGCTTGTCATCAAACCATCACAGAGGTATTTGATACCATCAAAAGATTTTTTAATAAAACTCTACCGGGCTTTATTGATGATCATGTACAGCCTATACTTGATTTTGTAGAAGGTTTGAAACTGGTGACAGAAGCTGCTACACCTGTGATAGAAAGTATTTTTCCAACCGTACCACCTGCACTACTAAGTGATATAGATAAATATCTTGGTGAAATATGCACAGCCTTGCAAATTGAAATTGACTGCAAAGGTGAAACATCAACCTTTGGTGATAGACTGCAATGCATAGCAGCGCATCTTTATTCTCTTGACCCTGAATTAAGACATGCCGTAGAAATAAAAATTGCAAGTTGGCTGGTTCGCAAAACGTCAGGCGTAACAAATGTATCTGCCGATCAGATAGACGCTATAGTGCAGTTCTCTTATTCTCATTATAAACATCAGAACACACCGGCACCAAGTGAATAATAATACCAAAATATTATTGGCTATCGCAGGTGCTTTCGGGATATACGAACTCTATAATTATTACCAAATGAGCAAAGCGTCGGACAATGCACTGGCTTTTACCAATGCAGAAATAGAAAATATTGTAGGTGATCAAAAGCAGATGAACCTTCAGGCGTTCCTCCGTGTATTAAGGCAGGGCGAAAGTTCACAAGACCCTAGCGCCTATGCTATGAAGGTCGGCCGCGGTTATTTTACAGATCCAAACAATCCTGACTGGTCAAAATTTCCGACCAACACCTACAACAAGCAAATGAATAGTGATGCTGCCGGTGCATATCAGATCATATCACCTACGTGGAATACTGAAATACAGCCTAATTTGCATTTGCCTGATTTTAGTCCTGACAGTCAGGATAAGGCAGCGGTATTTTTGATAAGTCTGCGCGGAGCCTACGATGATGTGGTGAACGGCAATTTTACCAGTGCTATCAATAAGCTGGGTGTTGAGTGGGCTAGTCTGTCAAGCAGTCCATACGGTCAGCCGGTACAGACGCTTGCCATGGAGCAAAAGACATTTACTGACTTCGGCGGTGAAATAGTATCATGAAAAAAATATTCTTCATATCAGGACTTCCAAGATCAGGCAGTACTTTATTTTCTGCATTGCTAAATCAGAACGATAAAATGTATGCAGGAATAGTCAGCCCGGTAGCGGCGGTGATAAATGCCTGTATGGATCAGTTAGCAGCAGGCAGGGAGTTTTTTACCTCAGTCAATGATAAGCAAAGGACAGACATTGCAAAAAGCATATTTGATGCATACTATGAAGGTGTGAATAAAGAATGCGTGTTTGATACCAATAGAATGTGGACGGCGCATATAGACCAACTGGTGCAGATGTATGGCGAGGATATTAAAATAGTGTGCCTTGTAAGAAACCCGGCGTGGATTATGGACAGCTTTGAAAGGCTTGCGAGAAAAAACTCATTGACATACTCTAAGTTATATAAGCCTGAAACAAGAGGCAATGTGTATGCGAGGTGTGAAAGTTTGATGAAAGGAACGGTAGGTGCTTCTCTCAATGCATTGCGCGAAGGTTTCTATAGTGAGCATTCAGATAAATTACTGATACTTGACTACGATATGCTGACATCACAGCCTGATGAAAGCATGAAGTTGTTTTATGAGTTTACTGGCTTAGAGTTTTTTCAGCATGACTTTGAGAACGTGGAGTATTCTGACAGTGAATTTGATGATAACATAGGCATAAAGGATATGCACACCGTCAGACGCAAAGTAAAATATAAGGAAAGACAAACCATATTGCCTCCTGATCTGTTCAGTAAGTACAGCGCATTGATGTTTTGGTAGTCCCCATTCCTCCACACCTTCATAAAAGGTGATCACCTTATTACATCACCAGGGTGATCACACATTACACGGCGCATTAAGACATACGCCACAT
>Ga0214207_1000191_pt1 | contig 19724 bp, 17 predicted proteins | sample TroBogEpilimnion_6_FD_153045 | JGI IMG/M metagenome (GOLD analysis project Ga0214207, IMG submission 153045) | Freshwater microbial communities from Trout Bog Lake, WI - 13JUL2009 epilimnion | ecosystem: Environmental > Aquatic > Freshwater > Lake > Epilimnion/Euphotic zone | place: Trout Bog... | reverse complement strand
TTTGCGGGAATTCATGAATTCCTTGAGACTAAATTTATTGGTGTGGAGATTTAAAGCGCTCAGGATGAAATAACTTAGGAGCGAGTACGCTCGGCATACTTAATAATAAATAGGAGTGATCGCTTGCTAACTCAGATTTTGAAGAAATATTGCGCGCCGTACAAGGGCCAGGTCGCACTGATTTTGCTCATGCTTCTCGTTCAGGCCATCGCATCGCTCTACCTTCCCAACCTCAACGCCGATCTCATCAACAATGGCGTTGCAAAGGGAGATGTCGGATATATCTGGCACATCGGCGAGATCATGCTTGCATCTTCAGCTTTGGTGATGGGCGCTTCTATCTGGTTGGCATTTCTAGCTGCGAAAGTATCGATGGCATTTGGTCGCGATCTGCGCACAGCTGTCTTTACTGCGGTCGAAGGTTTTTCAGCACGCGAGCTCAATAAATTTGGTGCACCTTCTCTGATTACTCGTAACACCAACGATGTGCAGCAAGTCCAGCTTGTTTTGTTTATGGGATTCACCATGATGATCGGCGCACCTATCACCGGTATCGGCGCAATCTTCATGGCAGTTCGCTCTAATGCTCATCTCTCGCTCTTGTTGCTGGTCGTTATTCCGATCATGGCGCTTTTGATTATTAGTTTGCTTCGTCGCATCGTTCCCGCATTCCGCGATATGCAGGTCAAGATCGATCGCATTAACTTGGTGCTACGCGAACAAGTTGCAGGCGTTCGCGTTATTCGTGCATTTGTAAAAACACGTCAAGAAGAAGGTCGCTTTGCTGATTCATCGCGCGATCTGATGCAGACTCAACTTCGGGTTACTCGCACATTCGCCGTGATGTTCCCATCGCTTTCACTGATTCTTAACTTGTCATCTGTTGCAGTGATCTGGTTTGGTGCAAAACTCATTGACCAGAACAAGTTGCCAATCGGCAACATGACCGCATTTTTGACCTACATCATGCTGATTCTTTCGTCAGTAATGATAGCTGTATTTATGACGCTACAAATTCCTCGCGCAGCTGCTTGCGCCGAACGTATCCAAGAGGTGCTAGATACGCCATCTTCAGTGGTCGATACCTCAACACCAAAAGAACCCGCAGTACGCGCTGGAATCGTTGAATTTAAGGGTGTCGAGTTTCGGTATCCAGGCGCTGAGAAACCAATCCTCACCGGGGTTTCCTTCACTGCAACACCTGGACAGTTCACCGCGATTATTGGCTCAACCGGTTCGGGTAAATCAACCCTCCTTAATCTCATTCCGCGATTCATTGATGTCACAGCAGGATCGATTCTTCTCGATGGAATTGATTTGCGCGAGCAATCTCTGGAAGCAATTTGGACAGAGATCGGCCTAGTCCCTCAACGCTCATTCCTCTTCGGTGGAACTATTGCGGATAATCTTCGTTACGGTCGCGAACACGCTACTGATGAAGAGATGTGGCACGCACTCCAGATCGCTCAAGCCGAAGAATTTGTAAAAGAAAACGCCGATGGCTTGCAAGCGCGAGTTGCCCAAGGTGGTACCAACTTCTCTGGCGGACAACGACAAAGACTTTCTATCGCACGCGCGTTGGTGAAAAAGCCACAGATTCTCATCTTTGACGATTCATTTAGCGCACTCGATTACACCACTGATTCCAAATTGCGTGCCGCACTTCACTCAGAAGTCGGTCACACCACAATGATTGTGGTTGCCCAACGCGTCTCCACTATTTTGCACGCCGATCAAATCATTGTTCTTGATCAAGGCGCGGTGGTTGGAATCGGAACGCATGCCGAGCTCATGAAGAGTTGTGCGACCTACCAAGAAATTGTCTTGTCACAACTATCACCGGAGGAGGCAGCGTAATGAGCACAACTAACGCAACTCCAGGAGCGCGCCCAGCTGGCGGTCGTCCGCCTATGGCTGTCGGTCGCGGCGGTCCAATGATGGGAATGAGTGGCCCAGCGGCAAAATCCAAGGACTTCAAAGGTTCTCTCAAGCGCCTGATGCGCGAAGTCGGCGAAGAACGTAAGACTCTTTACTTGGTTCTCGTCCTTATCAGCACTGCCGTAACTATTGGATCCTTCGGACCGAAGATCCTTGGCCATGCCACAAACGACATTTTTTATGGCTATCTAGGACGCAAACTCCCAGCTGGTGTGACCAAAGCACAGGCAGTGGCGGGGTTACGCGCACGCGGTCAGGGAACTCTCGCGGATGTTCTGCAGAAGAGTGATGTTGTTCCAGGTAAGGGAATCGACTTCACCGCGATTAGCCACTGGATCTTCTTGGCTCTCGCGCTGTATGCGATCTCATCACTCTTCTTGTGGTTGCAGCAATATCTCATGGCTGGTGTTACACAAAAGACTGTATTTCGTCTACGCCGCCTAGCTGAAGAGAAGATCGGCCGTCTGCCGCTGAGTTATTTCGATACAACGTCACGTGGTGATCTGCTCTCGAGAATTACAAACGATGTAGACAACATCTCTACATCGATGCAGCAAGGTCTCTCACAGATTCTCAACGCAGTGCTGACTGTTGTCTCGGTTCTAGCAATGATGATTTGGATTAGCCCTATTTTGGCGCTGGTCTCACTCATTGCAATTCCGCTATCAATGTTTGCATCAGTTCGCATCGCTAAGGCATCTCAGAAGCAATTTATTGCGCAATGGGATTGGACCGGAAAACTCAACGGCCATGTAGAAGAAATGCATACCGGCCATGCGTTGGTGAAAGTTTTCGGACGCCGCAAACAAGCGATCGAAGATTTCGATGTTCTTAATGAGAAGCTCTATGGATCGTCCTTTAATGCCCAATTTATGTCGGGAATCATCCAGCCTTCAACCCAACTCATCTCTAACCTTATTTATGTAGGTATTTCGGTACTTGGCGGCTATCGCGTAGCGACAGGCACAATGTCACTCGGCGATGTGCAAGCGTTTATTCAATATTCACGCCAATTCGGTATGCCGCTAGCCCAGATCGCTGGCCTGATGAATACGGTCCAATCTGGTGTTGCATCAGCAGAACGTTTGTTTGAGCTACTTGATGCACCTGAAGAAGCTCCAGATAAACCAGATTCAACTCCACTTGGTCGCGCTACTGGTGCAATCGAATTTAAGAACGTCTCATTTAGATATGTCGAAGATCAACCATTGATCGAAGGGTTTAACCTCAGCGTAAAACCTGGTCAGACGATCGCGATTGTTGGCCCAACAGGCGCTGGCAAGACGACGCTCGTTAACTTGATCATGCGTTTCTATGAGATCAATGGTGGCGAGATCACTCTTGATGGAATCAATACACGCGATATCACTCGTGATGATCTCCGTCGTCAATTTGGAATGGTGTTGCAAGATACCTGGCTCTTCACCGGAAGTATGCGCGAGAACATCGCATTTGGTTCGCCAGATCCAGATCATCAGAAGGTCGAGGCTGCTGCAAAGGCTGCCAACATCGATCACTTCTTGCGTGCCCTGCCACAGGGATACGACTCGATGCTGACCGATGACAACGCCACTGTCTCCAATGGCGAGCGTCAACTTCTGACGATTGCTCGAGCATTTATGGCAGACCCAGCGATTTTGATCCTCGATGAAGCGACATCGTCGGTGGATACTCGTACCGAAGTATTGGTTCAGCAAGCCATGGCAAAGCTCCGTGCCGGCCGTACCTCGTTCGTCATTGCTCACAGACTTTCCACGATTCGCGATGCCGACATCATCTTGGTGATGGATAAGGGCTCACTCGTGGAGCAGGGAAATCATGAACAACTCATGGAGGCAAAGGGCTTCTATTACAATCTCTATGCGAGCCAGTTCGCATCAGCAATTGAGTAGCCACTTCACTGTAGTTAGGAATTTCTCTGTATAAAGGCCTTAAAGTCGCGGTGGTTGTCCCAGCATTTAAAGAAGAGTTACATATTGGGGCAACCATCCTTGGCATACCTGATTTCGTAGATTTGATCGTCGTTGTTGATGATGCAAGTCCCGATGGGACTTACCAGAAGGCGCTAGATGTCCAGGAAGAACTTGGTAGCGCAGGTAATCGCTTGATGATTGCTCGTCTGCCAAAAAATCGCGGAGTTGGTGGTGCCATCATTCATGGGCACAAAATTGCGCTAAGCGAAACGAGCGATGTGAGTGTTGTTATGGCTGGCGATAATCAGATGGATCCGGCGTACTTGCCAGCGCTCCTAGATCCAATCGCAGCAGGCGCCGCCGACTTCACTAAAGGTAATCGATTCTTCTCGGTCGCAGCGCTAGAAGGAATGCCTAAGTATCGAGTGATCGGTAATGCCGTACTGAGTTTTCTCACCAAACTCTCTTCGGGTTATTGGCACATCTTTGATCCGCAGAATGGTTACACAGCGATCACTGCCACTGCTTTGCAACGCATCCCACTAGAAAAAGTCGAAGAGCGTTATGACTTTGAGAATGATTTACTCGTTTGGTTATCCGCAACTAATGCACGAGTAGTCGATGTTGAGATTCCTGCGCGCTATGGCAATGAGACCTCAACAATTGCATTGGCACCATTTATCCTTCGCGTGCTCCGTACTCTCACGCGCGGTTTTTATCGCCGACTCTGGTGGAAAATTAGTGGCAAAAGTTCGCGAGCTATTGGCTAATGAGTGCGCTACCTGCAGCTAAGCGTCGAATCTATCGCTTCTATCTGCCGTTGACGCTAGTTCTAAGTTTTATCAATTTCTGGCGCCTGGGCTTTTATGGCGGCCGACATGCATCTAAGCACGCCTTGATCGGACTTTATACGGGCTTTCCGGGTCGCAATGGTGATCATATGTATTACACAAGTATGGCGATGCAATTTGCTGGCAAGAGTCTGTCGCAATCACGCACTCAAGTGGCCGCGACATTTAAGGATTACCCAGCCTCATCAATTGATTTAGTGCGTGGTTATCTCGATCCAGGATTCGCTCCTCTTATTTATCCCCGCCAAGTCCTCACTCAGATAATGTCGTGGGGATATCGAATTTTTGGATCAAGCGGCCTTGGTATCTCAACGTTATTGATTGGCGTAACTACAATCGCGCTGCTCATTCGATGGGTCTGGCGTGAGTGGGGAGTCGGCGCAGCATGGCTGACGCTTGGGCTCATTATGGGAAGCTCCATGTTTATCTGGTACTCAACTGGGCTATTTATTGAATCGCCACTTCTTTTGATTGAAGTCATCTGGCTTTATTCGTTACCGATATCCAGACACTTCGCGCACCATCGTTATTGGTACTACGTCAACGTTCTGCTCATCGTGCTGATGGGATTTACTCGTCAATCCCCGCTTCTACCAATAGCGGTACTTACTGGTGGATGGTTTGCACAATTTTTGCAAAGAAAGAAAATTCGTAATAGTTGGTTTGGGATCACCCTATTGGGTGGGGCCACTGCGATCGCAACCTACTTTGTGACTAACGTGTGGGCTCCTTATTCACCTATTGGATTATCGAACACTCGCCATCCATCGCTGAGTGCTGGTGCAAAATATCTCTGGAACTTTTTAGCGACCGATCCAGTGATCTGTTTGACGTTAGTGCTTGCGATATTTGCTGCTAGAAAAATTAAAGACAAGACGCTGGTTTGGGTGGGGCTAGGCGTCTTCGTTTCCTGCGCAATCAACGTCTATCTGGCCACCGGCGAGTATCGATATTGGAGCCCGCTCTTCATCTTTATCGCGCCGCTAGCTGGATATCAGCTGGCTCGGCTGATCAAGGCTGGCCACGAAATCGATGCCCCGACCATCAAACCAGCTAAGCCCTATTTAGCTCTCTATCTCACGCTCATCATCTCGGTGATGATCGCTCTGAGCTCGCTCATTTTCTATGGAAAAGCAGATGGGGCGATCCGAGCCACTGTGCCAGTCAGTCAGATCTACCCAACCTCCAAAGTAAGCGGTTCTATTGGGTGTTACGGCCCTTCACTTCGAATCTACCTCATCCAAAACGGCAAGAAAGTGGCCGCTCTCGACGGCACAGCAATGGCAGCAAACCCAGGGATTACCAACACTCTTGGTGGGCCCGACCACGGACTTACCTACGGACCTTTGGCCAGATTTATTACCCAATGTATGGCTGTGAGTGGCAGCTAGGTTGTAAAGTCCGCGCTGTATCTGTTCACCCCTAGCCTCTTCGGATGCCCTCTCAAATCGGAGGTCCTTTAATGGCAAGCTCCCACAAGCACGCAAATAATGAACACAAACTCGCACCCAATGTTTTGGGTCTATTTGAGTCTGCTGTCATGGGCGTTGCAGGATCTGCTCCCGCTTATTCAATCGCAGCAACAACGGCTGGTCTAGTAGCAGCAGTTGGTTTAGCTGGACCAGCATCACTTCTCTATTGCGGAATCGCAATGTTTGGAATTGTCTTTGCCTTTAACTATCTAGGTCGCACAGAATCAAACTCAGGCGCAACATATGCGTGGGTTCGTCGTGGACTGCATCCAGCACTTGGCTATATCGCTGGTTGGTCGTTGATTGTCTGCTCCTCCATCTTTATGGTTGCAGCCACGCTTCCGGCAGGTTCATCCTTCTTAGGACTTTTCTCTCAAAGCCTCTCTAATTCAAAGGGATGGGTAACACTTTTTGGTGCAGTCTTCTTCTTGTTGATGGTTGCAGCAGTTGCTTTCGGTGTAACAATCACCGCAAAGGTGCAGGTCATCATGTCAACAATCGAAGTTGGATTGCTCTTGCTTTTCGGAGTTCTCGCAATCTTCCATAGCCACCCAGTTCACCCATTCTCATGGCATTGGTTTGCATGGTCTAATCCATTTGGCTCTAAGTCAGTCTTCTTCGCCGGTGCGCTTCTTGCAGCTTTTTACTATTGGGGCTGGGATGTAACAGCTAACCTCAATGAAGAAACCAAGGGTTCTAAAAAGACTCCTGGCCAAGGTGCAATCATCGGAATGATCATCACATTCCTTCTCTTTGAAGTATTCACTGTGGGATCAAATATGGTCCTGACAAATAAGCAGGTCAGCGATAACGCAGCCAACGTCCTTGGAGTACTCGGCCAGGAAGTCTGGAAGGGTAATGGCGGCAAGCTCCTTGTTGTTGCAGTACTTCTTTCAACTGTTGCGACACTGGAAACCCAGCTCATTCAGGTGACCCGCACACTCTTCTCAATGGGTCGCGATCGCACTCTGTTTAGCCAGCTTGGCCACGTTCACAAGAAGTATCAGACACCTGTTGTTGCTACTTTGACCATGACAGTCGTTGGACTCGGTCTCTTTGTTGGATCACAGTTCATCGGCTCTATCGGAACAATCATGGGCGATGCGATCTCTGCAATCGGCCTGCAGATCGCGATTTATTATGCGCTCGCTGCATATGCTGTCGTGGTCTTGTTCCGTAAAGAAATGTGGAAGAAGCCTAAGAACTTCTTGTTCATGGGACTGTGGCCACTTCTTGGCGGCGTCTTCATGACCATCATGTTCTTCAAGGTTCTGCCTACACTCAACACCACCACCAAGTGGATTGGACTAGGTTCCATCGCTATCGGACTTATTCCAATGTTCTGGTATTGGTCACGAGGACATGTCTACTTCAAGCTCCCTACCAAGGCCGAGCGCATTGCAGTTCTCGATGATCTTGAGGAGTTGCTCTAATTTAGCTATCACCAAGTTATAAGGAAGTAACCCGCTCCACCTCCCACACTTTGAGGTGTGAGCGCAAGATAATGGCGGCATGAAAAGAATTATTTTCAGCGCCGCCATTGTCATTTCTTCACTTGGCTTAGTCGCTACTCAGGCACCATCATCTTTCGCCACGGCTACACGCCTCGGCACAGTTAAAACGACAACAGTTGGTCTTGATCAAAAAACTGTAACTCTCACCCCGCCAACATCTAATTCACCCGGTGCTTGGGTGATCACCGTTGCGGATCCAACAATTGCTTCAGTCAACGGCTTCACTCTTACCCTGCTCAAGGCCGGCTCAACTCAGATTACGTACACACAACAAGCATCCGGAAGTTTCAATAGCGATTACCGAATGGCTGTTCTGATTGTCCAACCAGGAACTCCAGTAATTGGTGCTTGGGCGCCTCTCCATGCCGCGCTCTCTTCTGGAACATTTACGATCCCAGCGCCAGTATCAACCTCAAACGGCTCTTGGTTCTACAGTCTGAGTAACAACTCAGTCGCAGGACACCTAATCGCGACCGTCTCTGGCTCCACAGTGACACTCGATGATGCCGGCACGGTGACGATCAATGCGACTCAATATGCAACAGGCAATTGGAAATCGACCACTGCCACAACTACTTTGACCATCACCGCTATTACCCCAATTGTCGGAACTTTTACTGATATCACAATTGCAAAAGACAGCATCTCTTCGGTCACTCTCACTCCGCCAACATCGACAAGTAGTGGCACCTGGCAATTCACCTCATCTGATTCATCCATCGCTAGCATTTCCGGATCAACCCTGACTCCACTAAACGTCGGTCAGGCAACTATCACCGCTTATCAAGCGCCTGTAAATGGCTATAGCAGCGCACGAGCAACAATGACAGTTACGGTCACGGCTGCTGCGCCTGCAGTGGGAGCGTTTGCGCCAATTACTTACACACTTGGATCGATCGCAGGAAATACGATCACTCTGACAAACCCAACATCGAACTCTCCAGGTGCATGGAGTTTTAGCGTTGGCGATCCAACTATCGCTAGTGTCTCTGGAAACGTTCTTACAGTATTAAAAGCTGGAACAACAACGATTACGGCAACGCAGCAGGCTTCTGGAAACTACGGCCTATCTGCTCCACAAACTGTTGCACTTGTCGTCAATGTGGCTCCTACCTATACGGCCCTGCCTAACCTAAGCCAAGTAGTTGGCGATCCTGCAAGAACTATTACTCCACCAACATCACCATCTAGTGGTGCATGGACGATGAGCTCGTCAGATCCCACAATCGCTTCTGTCAACGGACTATCGCTCGCTTTTGGTAATGCAGGGACTGCGACCATCACGCTCAGCCAGGCGGCTTCCGGTGCCTATCTTGCGGGTACAACAACATTTACAGTTTCTGTAGCCGGATTAGTTCCAACACTCGGAACGCTCGCCCCAGTCACAATTGGTGTTGGCGACAAAGTTGTTTCTATACCTAACCCAACCTCAAACTCCACTGGTACGTGGAGTTATTCAGTAGCGGATCCAACAATCGCAAACGTCGTTAATGGCGCGTTAGTTGGTATCAAAACTGGCAAGACTATCATCTCTGCAACCCAAGCTCCTGCAGGTAAATATGGACAATCCAATACAGTGCAAGCAGTGCTCACTGTCTTGCCTGCACCAACAGTTGGATCTCTGCCTAACCTCTCACTCGTCGCGGGAGCGGCAGCAGTGTCAATAGCTAACCCAACATCAGATTCAACGGGTGCATGGACATTCCAGAGCGCAGATGCTTCGGTGATCACGATCAATGGATCAAGCATTACTCCGGTCGCAGCCGGCAAGGCAGTAGTTATTGCCACCCAAGCTGCAACACCAACCTTCGGTGATGCAACGGTAAGTTTTACGGTCAGTGTGAGTGCGGCTCCAAAGCCAGCACCAATTGCCACACCAACACCTGCGAAAACAACGCCCGCTAAGCCAGTTGTGAAAAAGAGCAGCACTAAAAAGGTTGCGACCAAAAAGACAGCAGTAAAGAAGGCTTCTTCGGCAGTCGTTCCCGTTGTTACAGTCTCAAGTGCTGGCCACGCGATCAAGGTTGTGGCCAAAGGTGGCGCAGTAGTTGTCACTATCAATGGTGCCCCCGCCAAGGTCGGTTCTAACACTGTAAAAGCAGGAGACAACTTGGTGATCGTCGAATTTGATAACAAAGTTATCTATTCTCGCGTCATCACTATTAAATAAACGTTTAGACTGAGCTCGTGCCCGATCTACGACTGCTGCTAGGAATCGCTGTAGCCAAAACGGCTAGCGCTGCCTCAAAGGCAGTTGGAAATAAAGGCGAGACTCTTTCTGGACGAATTCTGCTGAAGTTTCAACCTGACGCAATTGCTTTGCTGGCTGCTAAGAAGAAAATCGTCTTAGTCTCTGGCACCAACGGCAAGACCTCTACAACGAAAGCTGTTGCAGGGATAGTTCGCCAGCTTGGTGAGGTAACAACAAGTGGCTCGGGTTCTAATCTCTCATGGGGCGCCGCAAATGCGTTGATGAGCAAAGCGCCGTATGCAGCTCTCGAGATTGATGAACTTCACCTGCCATCAGTGATTGCGCAATGCGATCCTGAAGTTGTCTTACTGCTCAACCTCACTCGAGATCAGCTTCATCGTATGCATGAAGTCAAGCGAGTGGCCGATCGCTGGCACGTAGAGTGCGCCGAGGCCGAAAACACGCTATTCATTGGTGATATTGATGATCCATATATCAACTATGCGATGGCCGAAGCTCATAACGTTGTGCGTGTTTCCTTCGGTGGACGCAAGCATCAAGATGGCGCAGTCTGTCCTCGCTGTGGCAAATACTTAGTGTGGGTGCGCGATAAATATTCATGCGTCTGTGGGCTGACAAATAAGATTACGGATCGCAAATTCCCAAAGGGAAACGCTGCTTATCGCAATGCGACTCTGGCGAATGTTGTGGCAGAAGCTTTAGGTGCACCTCCAATTGAATTTAGTCAAGAAGAGCTCGAACGCTCAGTAACCAAAAACTATGGCGAGAAGACCGCCTATATTCGTCTAACAAAAAATCCTGCCTCCTGGACAGAAGCACTAGCTGGCGAACATAAGAGCGATGTCATCCTTATCCTCAACGCCCGCCAAGTTGATGGCATTGATACCTCATGGCTCTGGGATATCTCATTCGCAGCTCTTAAAGGCAAGAACGTGATTGTCTGTGGTGAACGTGCACTTGATATGGCTTATCGCTTACATGTGCAGGGAATTGAATCGGTTGTTGTAGAAACATTTGAGCAGGCGCTACCTCTGACTCGGAGCAACGAGGTCTCAGTCTTAGCTGCTTATACCGCCTTCTTTGGGTTGGTGATGTGATGTTAGAAATTATTCGCATCCATAACGAGCTGCTGGGTACATATGGCGATCGTGGCAACGCAGATGTGCTTGCCTTCCGTGCCAAGCTGGCGGGTATCAAGGCGCGCATCACCGATATTGCATATCCAGATGAGCTCCCAAGCACTGGAGATATTTATCTGCTCGGCGGCGCCGAAGATGCTGCGCAAGCTCTCTCACTCGAGGCCATGAAAAAGAAGATGGCGCTTAACAAGGCAGTCAAGAAGGGCGCCGTAGTTCTGGCAATCTGCGCAGGTTTTCAAATTGTTGGCTCCACATTCGTCTCTCGCGACGAAACTGTCGAAGGGCTTGGGTTACTTGATGTCACCACTGCGCCCGGCACTCGCAGATTAGTTGGCGATATCGCTATCACGTCCGAATTTTTTGCTGAGCCTCTGACAGGTTTTGAAAATCATGGCGGCGTCACAACGCTCGGTAGCGATGCGACCCCTTTCGGCAGGGTCATTGCAGGTAACGGGAATGGGGTTGGCGGCGTAGATGGTGCTGTGAGCGGTAATGTATTTGGCACCTATCTTCACGGGCCTGTGCTTGCGCGCAATCCAGAGTTCGCCGATCTCTTGCTCGCGCGTGCTCTCGGAACTACGAATCTCCCAGCAAGTATTGAGGTTAATGATGAGCTCGCGCAGCGTTATGCCCAATGGCGTAGGTCGGTTATTAAGTAGGTTACAATTAGGTGTTGCATCCGCGACACGCTGGCTACTTCCCCCGATATAGCCAAGCATTTAATGAGGACCTCTGATTCTTCACTTGAAAGTGAACTCACGTCCGTTTGCGAGTCTTAATCACTAAGCACCACGAGACACGCATCTATGTCTCGATTGGTATAGCTATGTCTAATTCGCCTGAAATCACTTTCCGCTCCCTTGGAGTTACTCCTGCCCTGTGCGATGCACTAGAAGCAGAAGGCAAAACTTCCCCATTCCCTATTCAGAGTGCAACACTTCCTGACGCTATCGGCGGACGCGACGTCCTTGGCCGTGGTCAGACCGGCTCTGGCAAGACCCTCGCTTTTAGCTTGGCCATGATGACCCGCCTTAACGGCCGCACCGCCAAGCCTCATAAGCCACTCGGACTCATCCTTTCTCCTACCCGCGAACTCGCAGTGCAGATCAACGAAGTTGTCTCTCCACTCTCACGCCGCATTGGTCTCTCATCACAAGTTGTTGCTGGTGGTCTTTCTTACATCGGCCAGATCCAAGCTCTTAAGCGCGGTGTTCCTATCATCGTTGCAACCCCAGGACGTTTAATCGATCTTCTCGAAAAGAAGCACATCGATCTCTCTGATGTCATGGTCACTGTTCTTGATGAAGCAGATCAGATGGCCGACATGGGCTTCTTGCCAGTCGTTAAAGAGATCTTGTCACTTACTAAAGACAATGGTCAGCGCCTCCTGTTCTCAGCAACACTTGATCGCGATGTGGATGCACTTGTTAAGCGCTTCCTCAAAGATCCGATCACTCACTCGCTTGAGAACGAAAAATCTCGTTCAGTTGATATGCAACACCACATCTTGATCATGGATCAAGGTCATAAAGATGAAGTATCAACACAAATTGCAGCGCGCGAAGGTCGCACAATTTTCTTCGTACGCACAAAGCATGGCGCAGATAAGTTGGCCGACAAGATGCTTCGCAGTGGTGTGCCAGTTGGCGTGCTCCACGGTGGCAAGTCTCAAGCACAACGCACCCGCGTTCTTAAAGCATTTAAAGATGGTCGCGCTAACGCACTTGTAGCAACCGATGTTGCTGCTCGCGGTATCCACGTAGATGATGTCTCACTTGTTGTACACGTCGATGCGCCAGCAGATCACAAAGATTATCTACACCGCGCAGGCCGTACAGCTCGTGCTGGCGCCACAGGAACAGTTGTCACTCTTGCTACACACAAGCAGAAGAAGGCAGTCTTTGGAATCACTAACCGCGCAGCGGTGAAGCTGATCGAAAACCAAGTTCGTCCTGGTGACACCACGCTTGTCCAGATCACAGGCGCTCAAGAGCCTTCTGGAATTCCGGTGATCGTAGAGGCCGAAAAGTCATCTCGAAGTGATCGCAAGCCAGGTTCTCGCAACCGCACTCCACGCGAAGGCAACTTCCGCCCACGTAGCGCTGGTGGTGGACGCGATGAGCGTCCGGTTCGCACCGAGCGTAAGTTCGGCGAAGAGCGTCCAGTTCGCTCAACATCACACGAAAGCGCACCACGTACATTTACCAAAGCTGATCGCACGCTAGAGCGTCAAGAACGTTCATTCCGTCCAGAGCGATCAGAACGTCCAGCCCAATCATTCCGCGCGCAGAGCGAAGATCGCCCTGCTCGTAGTGAGCGCCCATCGCAAGGTGGTCGTCCATTCCGCAGTGCTCCAAAAAAGTGGGAAGAGAAGGCGCGTCCAGCAGCTCGTGATTCACGCGATACCCGCGATAGTCGTGACAGCCGTGATAGTCGTGATGCACGCCCAGTCCGTGATTCACGCGATGAGCGTGCTCCTAAAGCTGGCAACCGTGGTCGCGTCGAAGGTCTAGACCGCGCACCAAAATCAACAGCACGTATGCCGCTTGAAAAGCGCATCGCAATGGAGAAGGCAGAATCACGCGCACGCGTTGGTAAGGCTGCTGCATCTGCTGGTGGTTTTAAGAAGAAGCCAGCATCAGCTGGTGGATTCAAAAAGAAGAGCGCGGGCCGTCCAAAGCCTAAGCGAGGCTAATCTCTCGATCGAAATATTTCACAAGGGCGTCCTGGTTATGGCTAATAACGAGGACGCCCTTCGTCTTTTTAATCAGCGTTAATAGATTAACAATCGCCTCTGTATAGAACTGATCTTGTGCGCTAAATGGCTCATCGAGCAAGTAATACTGAGCTTCTTGGCTTAATGCCAACGCCAAGCTGACTCGTTCGATCTGACCAGTAGAGAGTTCTGTGACTTTCTGAGCCAGAAGCTCACTTAGTCCAAGTGAGTCAACAACGAGTGAGATATGCGTAGCTCGCCTCTTTTTAGGCACAAACTCCAAGACTTGCGCCACCGTGAAAGCCAGCGCAAAAGAGCGACGGGCTGGGGCGACCGAGCGCAAAGTAGCTTGCTCTTTAACGCTCAGCTCTGTCAGCTTCTTCCCATCGATAGTGATTTCACCAGAATCTGGTTGCAACAAACCACCAATTAACTGAAGCATGGTGGTCTTGCCAGATCCATTGGGGCCAGTAACGAGCACTGCTTCTCCAGTATTGAAAGTTGCAGAAAAATTAGTCAGTACCGATTTCTTACCACGGCTAAATGAAACGTTATTGATCTCAATCATGGCTCACCCACGATGCTCGTTTTAAACGCAACAAGATAATGAGAGCAGGTGCGCCTAAGAGCGATGTAAGGAGCCCCAGCGGAATTTCATTCGGCTCAAAGAGTGTGCGAGCCAATAAATCTGCAAGTAAGAGAACACATGCTCCAACAAGAGCGCTGAGTGAGAGCATGCGACGATGCGCCGGTCCAATCATCAAGCGCACAATATGCGGAACCAAGAGTCCCAAGAATGCAATAGAGCCAACTGCACTCACTGATGCGCCAACCAAAAATGCTAAAGCTAGTACTGCCCACAAGCGAAGCCGGCGTGGATTTACTCCCATGTAATGAGCTGAGTGATCACCAAGTGAGTAGATATCTAAACGTCTGGCCACAAAGAAAGCCGTGATAATTCCGACCTCAATATACGGAGCAATCATTCCAACTGTTGAGTTGTTAATAAGTGAGAGCGATCCGAAGTCCCAGAATGAGAGCGATTGAATCCCGGGTTTGGCGGACATGCTGATTAATAAACCAGCAACCGAGGTGAGAATTGAGGAGAGCGCTATGCCGGTAAGTAAGAATCCGAAGCCACGGGCTGGAGCCAGCCATTGCACCAGGAGCGCGGTAAGAGCTGCCCCGAGCACTGCGGCCGCAACAATTGTGCGGGTTCCGAATGTCCCAACCCCACTAGCGATGACAGCGATAGTGCCGAGCGTTGCTCCGCTCGATAAGCCAATCAGAGTTGGCTCTGCTAGTGGGTTGCGGAAAATACCTTGCGCAATCGCACCTGCAATCCCTAGACCTGCGCCAATGATGATTGCGCCGAGCGCGCGTGGGAAGCGCAGCTGCCAGACAGTCGTCGCATCAACATTGTTCTTGCCGATAAGCGACCAGAGAGATTCATGAATATGCACAATTCCTGTAGTCAGCGAGAGGATAAAGAGCGCTGACATGATTATTAAGGCACTGATATAAATTATGACTTTCCTATTTTTGAGCGTCATCGGCTAAACACTCTTCTTCGCTGCAGCGATGAGAAGGGGGCGAAGTGCTCGTGCCATAGGAACGCTTCTAGGACCAAATGAAAGTAGGAGTGAGTCATCTACCGTCACTACGGCGTGATTTCTGCCCGCTGGCGTCTGCGCGATTCCGGGAATCTGTACCAATCCATTAATGCCACCCACCGAAACAAGTCCCTTAGTCATCAGTAGGAGCACATCCGGTTGGAGTTTGATTAACTCTTCAGAGGTAAGCGCGTTGAAAGGGAGTTTAAGTTGGGCAGCACCCACATCGGTAAAGCCCGTAGCTTGTAGCAATGAATCCGCGCCAGATCCCGCCCCACCGATCAAATAAATAGAAGCGGTGCCACGCAAGTATAAGAATGCAACTTTGATGCCAGTACTTGGATAGTGCAGTGCTTGAACTTGCGATGCCAAGAGCGCGCCTGCTTTTGGAACACCCAAAGCGTTTGCGATCGCCATCTCTTTGGAGACAATTGCGCCAAGCGAGTATGAATCACTAATTGTGATCATCGGGATATGCGATTGTTTGAAGGTCGCAAGTGCAGTAGCTGGGCTCGTATTTGAATCGATAAAGATGAGATCCGGGCTTTGCGAGAGAACCGATTCTGACGATACCTGCATGGCAGATTCATCGATCGGAACCTGTGCGAGTGCTGGCATGGTTGAGGCGATATCGCGTCCTACCAAAATGTTCTTATAGCCGAGTGCGGCAATAATTTCTGCGCTGCCATCGGCTAGTGCTACTACTCGCTTGTATTTGGGGGTTTCACCGCTATGAATAATTGGAAGCGCGATATCTGTGTCAGAAATATTGGTCACATTTTTAGCCGACACTGCCTGGCTCGGTGTTACGTATAACGAGAGCAGAGCTGTGGCTATGAGCGTGGAGAATGCGAATAACCGGCTCTGGCGCATCATGAATTAATTATCGCACTCTCTTGACCGACAGTGGTGAGAAAAGTGTCGGAGCGAGAATCGCACACGCCAATTACATTATGGCTATGAAATTAGTTCGTAGCGCTGCATTGCTCACAACGTTTCTGGCGCTCACCGCGACAAGTACGGCAGAGACAATTGCAGCAAGCACTCCCAACTCCACAGTTGGCCTACAGGGCCAGACACTCACAGTCTCAAAAGTCAGTGGAGTCAAAAGTGGCGATACATTGGTGGTCACTGGCAAGGGATTTGATACAACAGTCGGAATTTATGTGGCGATGTGCAAAGTTGTTGCCCCAACACTTCTTCCAAGCCCATGTGGTGGTGGAGTAAATCAATCAGGTGCATCTGCTGCTAGCTTTTGGATCTCATCTAACCCACCAAGTTATGGTCGCGGCCTGGCTATCCCGTACGGCTCCGGTGGCACATTTAAGGTCAATCTCAAGGTATCTCCGATGATCGGCACGCTTGACTGCCGCAAAACCGCTTGCGCCGTCTACGTTCGCGCAGATCATTTGCGTACCCAAGATCGCACACATGATGCACACGTTCCGCTCAATTTTTCCAAATAACCCCTACATATAGAAGATAAAAGAGGATAACAATGAAAAAGAAGATGATCGCAGGTCTATCAATCGCTCTTGTGATTGCAGCAGCGCCTCTTGCTAATGCAAAAGCAACCGTTACAGCAACACCACTCAAGAACATTGCTCAAAAGGGCGGCGTCGTTACATTTAAGTTTGCAAAGATGCCAGCAAAAAATGGCCTATACATCCAAGAGTGCATGGCTCCAACAACTAAGGGTGCTGCTCCAACTGTTTGTGATTCAGATCAGACAACTCAAGCGTGGGTAAGCGCTGCTAAAGCTGATATCGCACAAGGTGCAACCTCGGCTGCAGGTAAGGTTCTAGAACACCCAGTCCCATACTTCACTAATGCAGATTGTGTTCACACAACATGTGTTTTCTATATCTCTAACGATCACACAGCTGCAGCAGATCGCTCACAAGATCAGGTAATTCCTTTTACCTTCGCAGCAAAGTAAAAAAACTCTAACGAACTAAGGCTCGCAGACCCGCTAGTGCGAATGTAACAGCGCTAGCGATCTGCGCGTCTGGATCCGCGCCAGCATCAATGCGCATACTTGCTGCATCAGAGATCGCAGCTAACAGCGTGCCAGCTGTGCGTGGATCAGCTACACCAGTTGCAAGGATCGCTCCTTGGAGCGGTGCAAGGAGTGCGCGGTGCTCTTGCGCAATATCTTCACTACGTGATTGTGATGTTCCGATTGCGTTCAAAGACTTAACGAGCATATGTCGGCCATCGGCTGCATAACGAAGACCTTCTTCTAGCCAGAGCGCGATCTGCTCAAATGGATCGTCGGTGACAGAGATAGCCTGAGTAAGACGTGAGTTGAAATAGCGAAGCTCTTCAATCACAAGGTCGGCAATCAAATCTGCGCTAGATGCAAAGTATTCGTAAATAGAGGTACGAGCTAAGCCAGCCTTCTTGGCCACTGCCGAGACAGAGACCGCGCTTGCACCTTCATCCATCGCCAACTCAAGCGCGGCAGCGATCAACTCTTGCCGGCGACTCTCACGATGGAGAGCCAGTGTTGGGGCCGAGATTTTTGGCATGGGTTAAGTATCCTCCTTCGCCCTTAATTCATCCACTCTTAACCTGCGCTGAGCGCCCTCGATTGGATTTTAGTTGAAGATTAAACTACTCTAGGCTTACAACGAGATATTCAACGCTTGTATCTATCGAAATAGAGGGACTTACATGTCAGATCTACTCCATATTGCAGTTAGCCCAATGGGCGACCACTCAATCTCACGTGCCGTTGACGGTGCGTTTGTTGAGGCATTCAAGGCTCGTCACGCAAACGCAGAGATCATCACTCATGATCTTGCTATCGAATCAATCCCACACCTAGATGGCGAAGCTATCGGTGCTGGTTACACCCCAGAAGATGCTCGCAGCGTAAGCGCAGCAGCAAAGCACAACTATCGTCTTGGTCTTATCAAGGAAGTTAATGAAGCCAAGCACATCTTGGTTTCAACACCAATGTGGAACTTCTCAGTTCCTTCAGTTCTTAAGGCTTGGATCGATCAGATCATCATTCCTGGTGCTGTAGCAGTAACCGGCAAGGTCACGGTCATCATCTCTCAGGGTGGTTCATATGCTCCAGGTGCACCACGTGCAGGCTGGGACTGGGAGAGCGGCTTCATGAAGCAACTCTTCGAATCAATCGGCGCAACTGATGTCGAAGTTATCGTCTCTGAGTTTGGTCTAGCTGGAATCGCTCCAGGACTAGAAGCTTTCGTTGATAACAAGGCAGCATCAATCGCAGCAGCTAAGACCGCTGCAGCAGCCCGCGCAAGTTTGTAATAGCGCTTAATTAATTACTTGTAAGACTTTGCGTTTCAGATTTACTCTGACGTGAAGTAAGGAACCGCGATGACACAACAGCAACAAGTGTCATCGCGGTTCCTGTTACAAGGTAGCTGGTAATACGTGTGTGGGAAGCTGGTGCAATCCAGTCGATTGCTAACCCACCTATCAACTGCCCAGTGACGCTAAAGAGTACAAAGTTGAGAATGCCTAAATGCTTCACGGTGAGCGCACTCATTGCGATAAAGACTAAGCCGAGTGGGCCACCCATATAAACCCAAGGATTATGTGGCAGCGCGCCTATATCTCCACCTCGAGATAGGTTAATTGCTAGGGCCACAATAAGAACGAGCGTTCCCATTAAGAAATTGACGAAGGTTGTTGCTAGTGGGCGCTGCGAGACCACATTCACGCGACCATTGAGTGCCTGCTGAAATGCGACAACGCCACCAACCAACAAGGTCAGCAGAATCGGTAGAAATTTAAAGGTCGAGTTCTTGAGATCTGGATAAACCGCAATCGTGACTGAGACCAGGATGATTACTGTTGTGATGGCACGAATAGGTGTGAGGCGATGCTTGCCAGAAGGTGAGAGCCCCATGAGATCTACGATGATCGAGAGGGTTGTTTGACCACCAACAATGCAAATTGTAAATATTGCGACGCCGAGTGTGGGGACCAGCGTCGATTGTAAAGCGACAAAAAATCCGCCGCCCATTCCGCCGAGAATTTCCCACCACTTCAACCTGCGATTGCGCAGCGAACTCCAGATAATTTTGAGGCCATCTCGATCTGGTTTATAAAAGCCACAGAAGCCAATCAGAATTACCCAGCCAGAGATAAATGAAATGATCGCCGCTGCAACACCATTATGAATATCAGTTGAAAGCTGGCCATTGAAGCGTGATTGCAACGTAGTCAGGGCACCGACAACTGCGGCCAGAATTGCAAATAACATAGGAGCGCGTCCTTTAGTTAGTTAACGCAAGGGATATTAGAACCATCGACTGAATTGCCGTTAGCGCCATTGTTTGTAGCAGCTGTAGAAATTGCCATTGCCGCCTTGCT
>Ga0214207_1000174_pt1 | contig 20676 bp, 25 predicted proteins | sample TroBogEpilimnion_6_FD_153045 | JGI IMG/M metagenome (GOLD analysis project Ga0214207, IMG submission 153045) | Freshwater microbial communities from Trout Bog Lake, WI - 13JUL2009 epilimnion | ecosystem: Environmental > Aquatic > Freshwater > Lake > Epilimnion/Euphotic zone | place: Trout Bog... | reverse complement strand
CTCGCGAGGACCGTGGTTTCGCCCCTCGTGGCGAGCGTTCAGAGCGCCCAGCGTTCCGTGACCGTGACGAGCGTCCAGCTCGCGCACCTCGTGAAGACCGTGGCTTTGCTGCCCGTGGCGACTCCAAGCCCGGCAAGGCTGGCGAAGCAGTCGTGGCCTTCTTTAACGAGTCCAAGGGCTTTGGTTTTGCCTCTGACTCGAAGGGCGATGACCTCTTTATCCACTTCTCCTCAATCCAGGGCGATGGCTTTAAGACCTTGACCCAGGGTCAGCGCATCACCTTTGAAGAGGCGACCGGCCCTAAGGGTCGCGAAGCACGCAACGTCCGCGCAGTTGGCGGTGGTGAGCGTGGCGATCGTCGTGGTGGTGGAAGTCGTGACGGTGGACGTCGTGAGTTCTCCCGTGGCGAAGGCCGTCGTGAAGAATCTCGTGGTGGCAGTGGTCGACGCGAGCGTCGCTACTAAGGTTTCACCATGTCAGAAAAGCCTTTAGTAGACCCCTACCTCGGTGATACTCCGAGTGATCTCATTATCGAAGACATCATCATTGGTGATGGCAACGAAGCAGTAGCCGGCAAGATGGCCACCGTCCACTACGTGGGCGTTGGCGTCACCTCCGGTGAAGAGTTCGACTCGAGCTGGAATCGCAACGAGCCCTTTGCCTTTGAGCTGGGTGCTGGTTGGGTTATCCCGGGCTGGGATCAGGGCGTGAAGGGAATGAAGATTGGCGGACGCCGTCGTCTTGTTATCCCCGCGCACTTGGCCTACGGCGATCAAGGTGCCGGTGGCGTTATTGCCCCGGGCGAAACACTGATCTTTGTCGTAGATCTTCTAAAGGTCGGTTGACCACTTCGATTCCTGCGCACTCATATTTATGAGTCGCTGGTAATCGCTGAATCGTTCGTGACACAGTCTGCTTAGCGCTTCCAATCTTTCATTGGGCACTGAGATGGTCAACAGTTTGTACTGGTCGTGCACCGATAACGGAGCAAGCGCCGCCAGTTGCCACACCATTGCTTTGTCACTACCTTCAATTGGCGCGTTCTTGTCGAGCTTGTCCTCTAAGTGAACTTCACTGTGCAGAGCCCGAAGCGCTCTGACGGCCGTTGAGGTTGAGTGCAGCAACTCCTGGTCTACCGAGTTCCCCTGACAAGGGGTCTCTTCGATAACGGCCTTGGGATAAGAGGCATCCTTCAGCCATTTGCGGCTTACGAATCGCTGCTTGCCCTGAATTGCGACGAGAGCCTTGCCGTCGTGCAGTGGCTGAAAGCCCATTACTTGAACGATGGTGCCAACGGGGCTGCGCCGAAAGGGGCGTCCGGCCACTTTGGGCCCATCAATCAAATAGGTGCCAAATTCAAGAGTGTCTTGCACATCTGAGAGCAACTCGCGGTAGCGATCTTCAAAGATGCAAAGGCCGATGGTCTGCCCGGGGTACACAACTGACCCCAAAGGAAAGATTGGCAGTACTCGGCTGGTCACGAAATCAGCCTAAAGGTTGAGTATTTGGATTTGACCTAACGCAACGCTTCGGCGAGAGCGCGGAGTGCGCGAGCTCGGTGGGAGTGCTCGTTCTTTTCTTCCATAGTCATCTCGGCCAGCGTACGGCTGTTCGCCAAATCGGGAAGAAAAACTGGGTCGTATCCGAACCCGTGTTCTCCCCTGGGTTCATCGATGATGACACCTGGCAAGATCCCCTCCACCACGATTTCGCGACCATCGGGATAGACAACCGCGATTACGGTGCGAAAAGTAGCCGAGCGGGATTCAGCGGCGACTCCCGAAAGTGCCCCGAGTAACTTTTGTACGTTCTTTTCGTCGGTCGCACCCTCGCCGGAATAACGCGCCGAGTAAACACCGGGTGCTCCATCCAGAGCGTCCACGAAAAGTCCGGTGTCGTCAGCCACTGCGGCGTGACCACTCGCCTCCATGACCGCGTGGGCTTTAAGAAGCGCGTTTCCGATCAGGGTGTCGGCAGTCTCATCCACGTCAGCCAAGTCGATCGGACGAGGCAAGACTTCGATGCCGAGTTCTGCCAGCACCGCTGACATTTCGGCGGTCTTGTGCTTATTAGCCGTGGCGAGAACGAAGGTGGGCATTAACGCTGCGTTGGAGGTGTTGCGATTACTGCTCGTTGGGCTTCGTGAATCTTGGCAATGCCCTCACTGGCTAAGTCCAATAACGCGTCGAGCTCGGCGCGCTTGAAAGCAGCGTGCTCGGCAGTTCCCTGGACCTCAACGAAGTCCCCAGAGCCGGTCATGACAACGTTCATGTCAGTATCCGCTCGAGAGTCCTCTTCGTAAGGAAGGTCGAGTACCGGAACTCCGTCAACAATTCCCACTGAAATTGCAGCAACGAGGTCGGTAAGTGGGTGTTCTTGAATGAAGCCAGCCATCTTGGTGCGCGTAAGTGCATCATGTAGCGCCAAGTAGCCACCACAAATCGACGCCGTTCTCGTTCCCCCATCGGCTTGGAGAACATCGCAGTCCACCGTGATCGAAATGTCAGGCATCTTTTCTAAGTCCGTCACCGATCGAAGTGAACGACCAATGAGGCGTTGGATTTCCTGGGTGCGACCGGACTGCTTGCCCTTGGCCGCCTCACGGGTATTGCGCTCTGGGGTTGAACCAGGCAACATCGAGTACTCGGCGGTGACCCAACCCTTGCCGGTGCCCTTCATCCAACGAGGTACGTCGGTTTCCACCGACGCCGTGCACAGCACCTTGGTGTTACCGAAGCTAACCAGCACCGAACCTGGGGCCATGGCCGTGAAGTCTCTAACAAATGAGAGGGGGCGAGCCTCGTTTACTTGGCGGCCATCAGCACGTGAAAATGTCACAAAATTCCCTTCGTTGTTGCTCACAACTTAGTTCAGGGATTCTTTAGAAGTAGATGATGCGCTTGGCGCGTTCGACGACCTCGTCGATGTCTTCGGTCCAGGCGCCCGTTGAAAGGTACTTCCACCCGTCGTCACAGACGATCGTTACGATTGCGGCCTCTTGGTCATCGGGAATAGTCATGGCGCACTTAACGGCACCTTGCATAATTGCGCCCGAAGAAATTCCAACGAAGAGTCCGATTCCGCTCATCTTGCGAACCCACTCAATTGATTCTTTGGGGCGAACAATCACTTTCCGGTCAAGAAGTTCGGCCCCGTGCTGGTCGGTGAAGATTGGTGGCACGTACCCGTCTTCGAGACTGCGTAGTCCGTCAACTAGTTCTCCCGATGGTGGTTCAATGGCCCAAATCTGAACGCCCTCTTTGTGGTCTTTTAGGTAGTGACCAACGCCCATCAGCGTGCCTGAGGTTCCCAGGCCCGCAACAAAGTGAGTAACTTCGGGAACGTCGCGAAGAATTTCCGGTCCCGTGGTGGTGTAGTGAGCCTGAGGATTTGCTGGATTGGCGTACTGGTAGAGGAATACCCACTCAGGGTTTTCGCCAGCCAGTTTGCGCGCGAGGCGCACAGCACCATTCGATCCCTCTTCGCCCGGTGAATCGATGATCTCCGCGCCCCACGCTTCGAGGAGTTGACGACGCTCAATTGACACGTTGCCCGGCAACACCACCTTGAGGTGATAGCCGCGAATGCGACACACCATCGCGAGTGCGATGCCGGTGTTGCCCGATGAGGGCTCGATCAGAATTTGTCCAGCCTTGCCGGGCACAAGCAGTCCATCGCGCTCAGCGGCTTCAACCAAGGACTTGGCGACGCGGTCTTTAACCGATCCAGCCGGATTACGACCTTCGAGCTTGGCGAAGATTTTGACGTTGGGCTTTGGCGAAAGTTGCGAGACGTTAATAATTGGGGTCTCGCCAACGAGCTCGAGAACCGAATCGTAACGAGCCACTAGTTAGCTCCACCTGCAACAGCTGGCAGCAAGGTAACTTCGTCGGTCTCGGCTACTGGAGCGTCGAGTCCACCGAGGTAGCGGACATCGTCGTCATTGACATACACATTCAAGAAGCGGTGCAGTGTTCCGTCTTCACTCAGGAGCTGCCCTGTCGCGGCGGGATACTGAGTGGTGAGTTCTTTCAAAATTTCGCCAATGGTTGTACCAGGGACGTTGACTTCGTATTGTCCGCCCATTGCGGGACGCAAAACGGTAGGAATTCGCACAACTGGGGACATAGAACCTCGTTCGTAATTCTTGACTTACTTAGTCAACTTTAACTGAGCCTCGTTCAATCGTGACCGAGGGCTACCTCTTCTTCGGTCACTTCCCCATCGACAATTCGGTAGCTGCGCACCACCGTCGGGATGTCTTTCAGCGAGACCAGCACGTAGTGCCAATTGGGATCCGGGGCTTGACGAATATCCGTTGGACTCGGGTAGGCCTCAGAGTGGGTGTGAGAGTGGAAGACCCCGATGATTTCGATTCCATCGTTGTCGGCCTCGCGTGAAGCACGAAGCAGTACCTTGGGGTCAATTTCATAGACCTTGGCCGAATGAGCAATATTGGGACTTGGTACGACTTTGCGAACCTCACCGCTGGGCATGCCAAGTAGGAGTCCGCATCCCTCATCAGGAAGCGCTCGAATGCAGGTGGCAATCATTGAATCTCGTTGGTCACCGTTGAGTTGCAGCACCCTTTCAGTGTAGGGAGTTTGAGGCCCTCTCCCACCTCGGTACGCTTGATACGTGGCACGTGCAAAACAGATGCAAGAACGTCGCGCTAAGTCCAAAGAGGACAAGGGCGCGGACAAGGTCGTAGCCACCAATCGTCGCGCCCGTTTTGATTACGAAATTCTCGAAACTCTTGAATGCGGCATGGTCCTGACCGGTTCTGAGGTGAAATCCCTTCGTGAAGGACACGCACAAATCGCTGAGAGCTACGCACGTATTGATAGCGGCGAACTCTGGGTATTCCAGATGCACATTCCGCCATGGTCGTTTGCCGTCGGGTTTGGAAGCCACGACCCGGATCGCAAGCGAAAGCTTCTGGCCCACCGCAAGGAATTGATTCAGTGGGAAACCAAAGCCAATCAGCAACAATTGACCATTGTCCCCATGAAGATCTACTTCAAGGATGGAAGAGCCAAGATTGAACTGGGCCTCGCCAAGGGTCGAAAGCGCCAGGACCGACGCCAGGCAATAAAGGAGCGGGATGCGAAGCGTGAAATGGACCGAGCAAGTAAGACCAAGTAGTTGCAAAAGCCAACACCCGTCACTACTATGTGAGACATGGTACTAGGCGAGACCGACAAAGCCTTCACTCAGATGCGTCGCGGCACTCTCGCCTCATGCGTGTTGGCACTCCTTTCCGAAGGCGACCTCTACAGCTTTGAAATTACAAAGACTCTGAGCAAGCTCGAAGGGCTCGCCACGAGCGAAGGCACGATTTACCCACTTCTCAACCGACTCAATTCCGAAAACTTGGTTAAGTCCTACTGGCAGGAGTCTCCCGATGGGCCGCCACGTCGCTATTACAGGATTACCAGGGAAGGTCTCGCTGTTCTCGAAAACTTCACCAACCAATGGAACGTTTTCACCGAGTCTGTCAATTCTCTTCTAAAGGAGCTTTCATGAACGAATCTGAAGTAGCCGACGCTCGCGTCCACACCTACCTCTCAAATCTCGAGGCACTACTTCGACGAACCGACAAAGAACTGAGTCGTGAGTTCATTAGAGAAATCTCCGCGAGTATCGCCCAGCACCGTGCAAGTGAGTCAGGAGACCCCCTAGAGGCAGTCCGCACGATTCTCACCAAACTTGGCTCAGAAAATTCACTCGCAGCACAAATGATTGCCATTGATATCGATAATCGGCGAAAGCTAGGCGCACCTATGCGCACTGCCAAATATTTACGTAGGAACTGGTCATGGCTACTTTTTGCACTTTTCGTCGTGGTAACGGTCAGCGTTTTTACCTGGGCTGCAAACTATCAACCAGAATTTTCCAATTCAGGACCCGGAGGAGTAAGTGTCACCAATGCGAATGGCGCCCCTGCGAAGAATATAAATGATCACTATGCGAATTTCACAACTTTTTTTCCAACGACGAAAATTTGGAAAGCAAAATTGATCGCCTCAATCGGGGTCTTCGGATCCCAAGGTATTCATATTGACTATGTCGGGCTCCACCCGCAATCCCCTTGGTTGGATGACACGAAGGAATATGGTTTGCCCTACCACTATACCTATCTACTGAATCCGTACACCGGCAAGGAAGATGGACTTTTTAACGGATCTTCAGTGCCTGGCAACGGCTTGGTTGAAACCACTATCCACATCACCGACCAATGTGGAACCAGCCCGTCTGCTCTGATTTACTCAAACTTTTGGGTTGTGTACGACTTCCATGGATTCCACCATGTAGTCGAAATCCCTCTTAACCAACAGTTCGCTATATCCTGCAACGGTTACTGAGGTTTTCGTTTCACCAAACCTCGTCTTTGGCAGCAGAACTATCAGAGAATTTTCGACTGAAGCCAAGGTTCCGAAGGCGCCCTTGGAACCTCAAATTCAGGAATAAGATGTAGCCCCATACCGATACACTGACTAAACGGGAGTTTCTCGTAGCAAGGGGATGATTGGTTTCGACATCGGATGTTGAGTTAGAAGAAGCGAGCCGTGGTCTCAGGAGCCACGTTAAAGAGCCTGAAACAAAAAAATAAACGCCAAGCCTCAGCTTGCGCTTGCTGCTTAGGTAGCAACGTTTGCCTAGATCCAGACCCGCGGTCTAGTAACAAACGTCATTCAGTGGGTCTTACCGAATTCATTCGTTGATGGTGATGAGGGAAATTTAAGTCAACTACGGAGAACTTAGGGTGCTGGCCCGCAAAGGACCCCCGACAATTTAAGGTCAGCTGCGCTCGGAGAATGTCTAGTGAAATGCCGTTGGACCTGGGTTCGATTCCCAGCATCTCCACCATTGTCAATTTCGGGTGCTGCTAGTTGGCTCTTGGCCTACTTGCCAAGAGCCTGAACAAATTCCTCTGGATTGTCGACGGTCATAACGAAACGCCGACTCCGGCTTAGCGTGAGTTCGAGGGCTTCGCCGCGGCGAGTTGCCAATGCTGCGTAGCGGAGGACTTTTAGTGAGCCGCGATAGCCCCACCCTCCCATTTCGAGGAACGACAGGTTTTTGGCGGTTGCCTCCAAGATTTCTTCAGCTGCGAAACGTTGCTTAACTATGCCGAATCCGTACTGGATTTCAAGACTTCGGCCTCGATCAGAATTAAGAACAAATACCTCAACGCGCAACGACAACACAAAAGTGAATAGCAATAAAAGCGGCACGAAGATTGCCACAATCGCTGCCACCAAGCCGGCACCGCCCGACAGCGAGGTCGAGAACGCTGAGACCATGGCCACCAAAACCACCAGAGTGACTACCGCCAGGATCGTGCTTAAACCACTAGTGCGAAGTCTCCGCGAGAGAACGATGTCAGCCACAATTGCTATCTTACCGAACGCTGTTTCGGTGCGGTGACGGTCCAACCTCGCTCATTTAAACGAGCTGACCACCCAAACCAGTTGAAACCCTCAAGGGCCTCGACCCCTCGTTCGATAATCGCTCTCGCCACCACTCCCTTTACGGCCTTCGCATCGTGTCCCGCCGCCTTCACCCCATTCGCTGCAACAAACGAAACATGGATGAATCGAGTTTCTAACCTCGGCGTCAAAGAGTTCACCGCAGACAGGTGTTCATTTGGCAGTAACGAAACAATCGGGCCTTTTGTGCTTTCGATCGCGGTGGTGGCTGAATCTCGCCAATAAGCAGCAACGTTTCCTAGTCCTGGCAACGAAACATTCATCGTGAGGCGGTAGTCCTCGATGAGATCGTCTCCCCTGTTTATGCCATAGAGACCCGAAGGAATAAGAATCCTTCGACGCTGTGCCGCACTCAAAGTTTGTGGGTCCAAGTGCGACCACACCACGCCTTCGTATCGTTGCCACGCTGGAAGAAACAATCCTTTCCCGGCAGCGTGAGCGTTAGCGACATGAATTGCGCGTTCAAGCAACGGGCCTCGTACTTTGAATACTTTGGAAATTTCCGAATCGCTCGCGGTACGCAACCACTTGCCGAGAGCCTTATTCAAAACGGCGCGAGGTTCGGTTAGAAATTCGGAGAAATAATCCGCCCCACTCTCGCGCTGACCGCCTATTGCCTTGGATTCAGAGGGAGGTAGCAATATGAGGGGGCTAGAAGACACGTCACTACGGTAGTGGTGACAGAAGTTTCTTTTGGCGCATCGCCTGGACTACGGTTAGGCCATGAGCAAAAGCAGACTGGTGGCGGCAGTAATACTCGTGTTGATTGTTACTGCTGGCTCGTATTCTTTCGGACGTTGGCAGACTCCGTCTTCCCCACACTCGGATCGAGTCGTGATCGCCCTGTCGGCTGCGAGCACTGAATTCTTCTTCGGCGATCAAGCAGCCGGTCTCAACTGTGAGTTCGATACTGCAAATGCGCCATCATCGAGCTACGCAACGATGGCTTACTGTCAGAGCGTGACGCCCTCCCAATCGGCCAGCTTGAATAACAGCGGACCGGCAACTCTCTGCAAGGGGCTGGGCTGTATCGGAAATCCGGGTCTCGGCACCCCGACTTTTCCAACGAACTCGGTCGTCACACTCGGAGACGCCTCGTGCTACTTGGATGCCGCCAAGGTTCGCTGCGTTCGAGGATCACACGGCTTCGTCCTCGCTCTTGATCAGAAGTTAAATCGGCACTGGTAACTACACACAGGAGCAGTCATGACCCGGTTCCTAATCTCGTTCGATGATGGCACGATGAACATCCCCGAGGCCGACATGCCCGCTGTCGGCCAGGCCGCTCATGCGGTCCTGCGCGATGCCAAGGCCGCGGGAGTGTGGGTTCATGGCGGTGGGCTTCACACCCAGCAAGCAACAGTGGTTGCGGTTGATGGCTCGATATCGCCAGGACCATTCCCTGAAACCAAAGCAGTTCTGGGGGGATTTGCGATAGTCAATGTCGATACTCGTGAAGAAGCCGTTGAATGGGCCAAGCGCTGGGCTGTAGCGTGCCGCTGTCCTCAAGAGGTTCGCGAAATTATGGACGACCCCGAAGTCTAAGGACCGTTGAACTCTCTGCAAATCCAGAGATGTCTTAAGCGCCAGACCCAAAGTGTCTAGATTTAATAAGGCCGATACGGGACGAAAGAAGTTGGAATGAGTATGACGGGTGACCAGGGTCGACAAGAGCCCCTTGCATTAACTTCTCACGCAAACGTCGAGCGAATTTACCCAGAAAAAATTGGCTATCGACTCAAGCGAATTTTCCTCGGGCGCGCCTATGTGACTGAGCAGTTGGGCGATGAGCGCCTTAACCGGTTCGTAGCCCTCGGAGTCTTGGCTCCAGACTGCATCTCGTCTTCAGCGTATGGCACTGAAGAGATCTTGACCCAAATGACGCCGTTCATCGGAATCGCCGCGTTCAGTCTCGTTGTGCCCGTTATGTTCCTAATCCTCGGTGTCCTCTTTTTGGTCACAACTTCCTACTTCGACGTAATCAAGTACTACACCAAGTCCGGTGGAGCGTACGTTGTCGCCCGAGAGAACTTTGGACCTCGGATCGCCCAAATTGCTGCTGTGGCTCTCTTGATTGACTACATCGTTACCGTGGCTGTGCAGACCGCGGCCGGAACCGCAGCGCTAACCAGTGCGGTTCCAAACCTCGTTCCCTACACCCTGATCATCACCGTAGGTGTTGTGGCAATTCTTATTTACGGAAACTTGCGAGGGATTCGTGAGGCCGGAAGTTACTTTGCCCTGCCCACATATTTATACGTGTCCGTGATGCTTGCCACCATCGCGGTTGGAATCATTAAAAAGGTTTCGGGCTCACTCCACGTTTTGAGCATTCCATCCCACTCCCTTCTATTCGGTGGACAGTTCGGCCAGAAGGGAACGGGCGTCTTAATGGGGTTGAGCTTCCTTTCTTTCTTGCGCGCTTACGCCAATGGCGGATCATCCCTCACCGGGCTCGAAGCAATTTCCAATGGAGTAGCGAGTTTTAAGAAGCCCGAATCGGCGAACGCTCGCAAGACACTCGTCATCATGTCGAGTGTCTTGGGCACCCTGCTCCTGGGTGTCACCCTGTTGGCGTCTTGGACTCACGCCGTTCCCTACGCATCGGGTTCGCCCACCGTGGTATCTCAAGAGGTCCTAGACATTTTCGGCAGCCACGGACTTGGACACGTCTTCTTTTACTTCGTCCAGTTCGCCACTCTGCTCATTCTCTACACCGGAGCTAATACTTCTTTCAATGGGTTCCCCTTCCTCGCGAGTTACGTGGCGACCGATGGATTCCTACCCCACCAGCTCACCAAGCGTGGGCACCGACTCGCTTTCTCCAACGGCATCATCGTCCTGGGCATTGTTTCAGTAACGCTGCTCGTCGCATTCAACGCCCAGCTGAATGCACTGGTGGCCCTCTACGCCATTGGTGTCTTCACCGGCTTCACCCTTGCTGGGGCGGGTCTCACTAAGCGATACCTCGTTAATCGTGGACCGCGTTGGCGCCTCGGAGTCTTCATCAATGCGGGCTCAGCCACTGTGACCGCTCTCGTTGTGATTATTTTCTTAACCGTAAAGTTCGCCGAGGGCGCATGGCTCATTGCGGTCATTGGACCGGTTATGTACTACGCGCTACTGAGATTTCACCGCACGTACAAGCGTGAGTCTGAGGCGTTTTTAGCCGAAGACCGCTCAGCACTTACTACCCCCAAAATGCGTCGCATCGTGGTCTTCGTTGATTCGTTTGACCTGGCCGCTAAGCGCGCAATTGAATACGCCCAATCTCTCAACGCGTATTCAGTACGTGCCGTGCACTTTGACATCGACCCGCTAGTGACCAAGTCGCTCGAAAAATCGTGGCTTAATTCATCGATGGTTAAGTCTGGCATCCCACTTGAAATTGTCGAGTGCAATGACCGGAGAATCGATCGTGGAGCCCTCGAGTTTGTGGCCGACATTGTTCGTGACCCTGACATATTTTGCATGGTGATTCTCCCCCGACGAAGCTTTACCTCGAGAATCCAGCGGTTGTTGCACGACCGCACGGCAGACTCCATTGCTGACGCAATCTCACGAGTACCTCGAACTTCAGCCACCATCGTTCCCTTCCGGGCTGCCTCGAAAGCCATGTTGGACTTGGGTGAACTGCCCGCAGACTCAGTAACCCGTGGCGGTCGCCGGGACTCCGCTCACTTAGAGGCGGACTTCAAATTAGATGAGCGTTCAGCTGGCGCAGAGCCCATCGGTGACCTCCAAGCACGGAAATTTGCCAATATCGCTGGAAGGGTGCGCTCTATTTCTGTCGGGCAGGTCGGGACCGGTCACGAAATGCGCTGCGTGATTGCGGATCAATCTGGCTCAATCACCTTGGTTTTCCAAGGTCGGGAGTCGGTCCCGGGCATTGAGCGAGGAACTCGCCTCATCGTTACCGGCACGGTACAAAACCAACAGCACGAGGCGGTTATCTTGAACCCCACCTACGAAATCGTGGCTGGGCCGGCGGCACTCGACTAGGGCAAAGGTCGCTGACTATCCCTATTTTCTGAACGGTTTCTTATTACTCTGTGGGGGTCAGTCGACCGGCTGACCATTATGCGCGGAGGGGTGCAAAAACAATGGAAATCCGTCAAGGAGATTACGGCAAGAAGGTGCTCAAAGTTGAGCCAGGTGGTGTTGAAGCCATCGCCGAGAAGGACCGTCACGGTCGTCCCGGCCACTTGTTTGCAACATGGATGAGCCCAAACCTTGAGTTCGCCACGATTTACGTGGGTGCTCTTGGAGTGTTCTTCGGTTTGAATTTCGTACAGGCTGTAATTGGAATTTTGCTTGGTAACGGTTTGGGTGCGCTCGCGCACTACTTCCTAACCAAGGATGGTCCTCGTTACGGTGTTCCACAGATGGTTCTAGGACGTGCCGCTTTTGGTCGCCTCGGAAACATCTTGCCATCAGCATCGAATGCGTTTGCTGCCGGTATTGGTTGGTTCGCAGTCAACTCGGTTTCGGGTGCATTCGCTCTCGCCACCTTGTCACACTGGAGCGTAACCACTTCACTGTTGACCGTTGTGGTCGTGCAGATCGCAATTGCGTTCTTGGGTCACAACTTGGTCCAGAAGGTTGAGCGTTACTTGATGCCGTACTTGGCATTGGTATTCGGTTGGGCCGCGATTGTGATCTTCTCGAAGAGCCACCTGAACGCTCCTAACCACTGGTACTTCCCAGGCGCCTTCCTCGTCTTCACCGGCGCGGTCTACGGTTACGCCGCGGGCTGGAACCCATTTGCCGCAGACTTTGCCCGTTACTTGCCAGCCAAGACCAACCCCAAGAGCGCCGGACTTATGGCTGGCTTGGGCTTGTTCACCTCGGCTACCGTGCTCCAGATTGTTGGAGCCGCAGCAGTTTCGGCCGGAATGCGCAACTACGGTGCCAACACCAACCCTGTTGCTGACTTCACCCACTTCTTGCCTACTTCACTTGGCAAGTTGGTGCTGTTCGGCATCGTCTTGGGTTCAATCTGTGCCAACGCACTCAACATCTACTCGGGCTCCATGTCCTTCTTGGCCATGGGCGTGAAGTTGCCAACCAACCTGTTGCGTGCAATTACCGCACTGGTCTTCGGCATTGCCGGTTACCTCGTAGCTCACTGGGCAGCCACCAACCCTGCGAACAACCTCGAGAACTTCCTCTTGGTTATGTCGTACTGGATTGGACCATGGTTGGGTGTCATCTTTGCTGACAAGATCATCCGTCGCAACAAGGACATCCGTCCTCTCTTGTTCGCCAAGCGCGAGAACTGGGCTGGTCCGGTTGCGTTCTTGGTGGGTGCCGTCCTGTCGATCTGGCTCTTCGCGAACCAGAGCTACTACGTCGGTGTCGTGCCTAAGCACAATGGAAACTTCGGTGACATTGCATTCCCAGTTGGATTCGCAATCTCCTTCGTTCTCTACACCCTGTTCGGTCAGAACAAGGTCAAGGGCGAATAGTTCACCTCGATTTAACAAAAGCCCCGCGCCATTTGGCGCGGGGCTTTTGTTTTCTCCCTAGGATGCAATTACCCAATGCTCAGAAGGTCACCGATGACAAATAAAGCAATCTTGTTTCTCTGCGTTCACAATGCTGGTCGCTCCCAGATGGCCGCGGGATTCGCACGCGAAATCGCGGGCGACTCGGTAACTGTTTATTCCGCCGGCACTCAACCTGGGGAGCGACTAAACCCGGCCGTAGTTGAGGCAATGGCGGAAGTCGGAATTGACATCACGACGCAGTCCCCGACCAAGCTCACCGAAGAGATGGCCATGGCGTCAGACGTCATCGTGACGATGGGGTGTGGTGACGAATGTCCCTACTACCCGGGCAAACGATATGACGATTGGCCCTTAGAAGATCCAGCCGGCCAGCCCCTCGATGTGGTGCGCCACATTCGTGACGACATCCAGCATCGAGTGCGGGCCCTAGTCGCTGAGTTGAAAAACTGACTACTTACGCTTCAGTTCTAGAACCAAGGTCACTACCGAAACAGCAAAGATAAAGAACGCTGGGGCGTAGTCCTTGAACTTGTCCTTTTTGCGCAAGTGAGCCACAACAGCTCCGAAAAAGTAGAGGACCATTCCAATTACTGCGGCAACTCCAAGGGGCTTGGACCAGATTCCGGCGATGATGCCGAGTGCGCCAAGGGCTTCCAACGTTGCGAGGATCTTGATTTGGCCGTCTTTAACTCCCACATGGTGCATGGCCTTCATCACGTCTTCCATCTTGGAAAACTTGCCAAATGCCGAGAAGAAGCCAAAGAACGTCAACAGGACTCCGAAGATAATTACTGCAATTTTCATAACAAACCTTTCATTTGCGGTCTTCCATGGTATCTAGCCACTCCTGAGATCTTGGGGATTGCCGGTACCGTGGAGGGATGCCCGATTCATCTGCCGCTAGCGAGGTTGAGATACTTCCTGGCCGGGAGGCCTCGGTGGGGGCCCTCAACGTAAGGCGATCTCTCCCCACCCGCGGACGTCGAACCGTTGGCGCTTGGTGCTTTATTGATCACATGGGCCCGACCCAACTTGACCCCGAGATATCGGTCGATGTTGCTCCTCACCCCCACATCGGACTTCAAACGGCGACTTGGGTCTTTTCCGGACAGTTCCTGCACAAAGACTCCCTCGGGTCCGAGCAGCTCATTGAGCCCGGGCAACTGAACTTAATGAGCGCCGGATTTGGAGTGGTTCACGCTGAAGAGGACCCCAACCACCACCGTGGCACTCTTCACGGAATGCAGCTCTGGATCGCCCAGCCAGATGCCACTCGCCACTCTCAGGCCTCCTTTCAACACCTAGGTGAAGTTCCCCAGTTCGAGTTGGGGAACATTTCTGGCCAAGTTCTCATCGGTGACATGGCCGGCGCCAGTTCTTCAGCCAGGGTGGATTTGCCAACGCTCGGAGCCGAGCTAACTATTCGCCCCGGCGTAACGTCACTTCCGCTCAACCGAGAGTTTGAATACGCCGTTGTCGTGGCGCACGGTTCAGTTTTACTTGACGGCCAAGTGGTGACTCCTGGGTCACTGGCCTATGTAGGCCTTGGTCGCGAGGAACTAGTGCTCGAGGCCCGCGAAAACAGCACCGCGATGCTTATTGGTGGCGAGCCACTAGCCGAAAAACTCATGATGTGGTGGAACTTCGTCGCGCGAACTCAAGAAGAGATCGCCCAGGCCTACCGTGACTGGGCGGAGAACACCGAACGCTTTGGACCGGTCTCCTCGAAGTTTCCCCGAATTCCGGTCGCCCCGCCGATCTGGTTCAAATAGCCATTTTTTTGGGTATTTATCGGTATCACCTGTCACACGCAACCCCTACACTCGCTCTTCTATGACTGACCTAGACCTCCACTCATTTGAATCCCTGAGCCCCGCAAACCTTTTTCCAATCGAAAGCCATAACGCGGGAGAGAGCGTGGATGTGGCGGACGTGGCCAACATCGGATTCTCCGAAATGCTCTACAAGGGCAACTTCACCTTCGTTTCGCAAGCGAGCCTCGAGACGCATTACGAAGGCGGAGTCACACTCGAAACCCTCGGTTACTTTCTTCCACCCTGCACCGTCATTCGCATGGTCGAAACCCCCTTCTACAGCCGCAAGAGCATCCTGCTTCGCGGCAATGACTTCTGGTTTGCCGCCGAGGTCTACAGCAACCGCACCAACGTGCGCTGTGGCGCGAACTCATTAGAGCGCGTAAAAGAAATTCTCGAGCGCTTTCAGCACATCGAGCGCAAGGCGGCGCCTGAGGGCGTGGTGCGCTACGAGATGAGTGCATACGGCAACATCCTTCCGTCGCGAAAGTTTGACAATGTCTTGTGGAATTCAATTCGCACCAACTACGCCACGCCAACGAGACGAGAACTTGAGTCCCTCGTCAAGATCGAAGAGCCCGCGCTCGGAGACAACGACGGTCGAATCATTCTCTTTCACGGGCTCCCGGGCACCGGGAAGACTTGGGCGATTCGATCGCTCCTTACTCACTGGAAGGCCTGGGCTGACCCAATTTTGATCCTTGACTCTGAGCTCATCTTCTCCCGTGTGGACTACTTCATGGATGTCATCTCCAATACCGCAAAGGGCAAGACCCGCATCTTGATCATCGAAGATGCCGATGGCTTGGTGGAAAAAGACGGTGCTCGAAGCTCTGATCTTTCTCGACTCCTCAACATGGCCGATGGGCTCTTGGGAGCGAGTTACAAGGTCCTCTTCTTGTTAACAACCAATGCCAAGATTCGTGACCTCGACCAGGCGATTGTGCGTCCGGGCCGCTGTCGGGCCATCGTTGACTTCCAGGCATTCGACCGCATTGAAGCGACCACTCGCCTCGGCAAGGCTGGCACCGCCACCCGGCCGATGACATTGGCTGAGATCTATCGAGTCGAAAAGAACCCAGACGCCATCAATGACCTTGGCCCCGTTCAGTCGGTAGGCCAGTACCTCTAGACGATGCAGCCCTACACCCCGAGTGCACAAATGGCCATGCGCCGTGCCTACAGCGAGGCGGCGTGGCGAAACTTTGGTGATGTCGGCACTGAGCTCGTACTCTTCGCCCTTGCGGTAGATGGATCTAGTCGGGCCGGACAACTTCTCGCCACCTTCGGCTTCGATATCGAAGAGGCCCGGTCATATCTCGCCCGCCAAAATTCCTACCAGGACACCTTTACGCTTGCCTCTAGTATTCATTCGACGAAGCTGCTTCGCTACCTGATGCGTCGAGCATCTCGTCGAGCGAGACTACGACGCGAGCATTCAATCAACACGCTTCGGGTGCTCCAGCAATTAACACGCCGTCGCCACCGCTCGGACTGGCGAATAATGCGCGATCAGGGCATCAAGCGACGCAAACTCAGTCGTGCCGTGCGAGCAGACATCAAAGTTTGGCGAGCCGCGGGTTGCCCCGCCGAGGGGATTGTCCGAGACTTTGCGGTTACTCCGAGCGCCGATCCGGGTCGACGTTACGACTTCCTCTACTTTCCCCCAATGTACTTTCGCTTCTTGCGACTGCGGGTCTTCAACCGTCGAGGCGATCGCCTTCGTGCTCATCTGAATGATGACCAGTGTTCAGGGTGCTGGCGCTGTCGCCAGGGGCGTCGCCGTCGATTGCTCACTGACCAAAATACGAATTTTTATGAATCTCCAATACAGATTCCGCCGCTTCATTGGAGAAACCGAAAATTTTCGGCATTCGAGCCAATTGAGGCTCAGCCTGCGCTGAAATCGCCAGATCCAGATTTCGCGGCACCGACTAGGGCTCCGCGCCGGACCAGGGAAAAAGCGGCCTAGTCGCCCTCTACGGGCTCGAGCAAGGCAACAATCTCAACGTGCTCGGTCATTGGGAAAAGATCAAAAACCTTCATGTCGGTGAGCTCGAGGCCACTTTCTTCAAAAGCCGCTAGGTCTCTCGCAAAAGTCGCGGCGTCGCAACTCACGTAAACGACTCGGCGTGGCTTGCGTCGGGCGAGGGCTTCGACCACACCCTTCGCCAGACCGATACGCGGTGGGTCGAGCACGACAATGTCGTTTTCCATGACTGCATCATTGATGGCACGTGCCGAAACCGACCATTCACGAATCTTGACCCATGGGAAGCCCTGCGCATTTTGACGAGCGTCGCGTACTGAGAATGGCGAAGACTCAACGGCCACTACTTTGCCAGTTGGCCCAACCTCTTTCGCCATGGCGATTGAGAACAGGCCCACTCCACTGAAGAGGTCAACGCAATGGTCTCCCTTGGCTAACTGGGCATAAGCAAGAACTTGGTTTACCAGGACTTCGGGCCCGTCACGGTGAGACTGCCAGAACGATCGAGGGCCAACGGAGTACACGAAATTGCGAACGCTTACTCGGCTTTGGGTGTCGGGGTGACGACGGGTGCCGTCGAGGCCCACAACGTCATAGGACTCCCCGCGTCGAACCACCGCAAAGGGCTCACCATCTCCAATGGCGCGAAGTTCGACCTCGTCGACCTTTCCCCAGGAATTCTCAAAGGCGGGGGCGAATGCTGTATCGGAAATGGCGCATTCACTAATGGGCACCAGCTCATGACTACGAGATGCCCGCAAAGCCAGTTGACCCGTCTCGGTAACGGCACACCGTAGACGAGTTCGTGAGTTAAGCGAGGGCTCGGGAGTTGGCTCGATCTTTAACTCGACCTCGATACCAGCGATTCGTTGGAGGTGATCTTGGACCAGGAAAGTCTTCCACTCGCGTTGAGCCGAGGCCGACGCGTGTTGCAAATCACACCCGCCACACCCACCGGGAACCGCTACGGGGCAGACCGGGGAAACACGATCTTGGCTAGGTTCAAGGATTTCCACCGCCTGACCACGCGCAAAGTTCTTGGAAGTCTCAGTAATTTCAACTTCGACTAATTCACCAGGTAGTGAATGACGAACGAAGACCACTCGACCATCTGCGAGGTGGGCGACGCCACCACCGGTAGCGGGGCGTTCAATGCGGACGCTCTCGCGTTCTTCGGCTGTCGACACGATTAATTCTGACGTGCGAGAAAGAGGTCAACGAGCTGCTGAGTGCGCTCGCGTGCGGCTGGCTCTTCATTACGAGTTTGTTCAATGAGGCCGTCTGGGTCAACGCCAAGGTCGCGAGTCTCCTCGCCACCAACGCCACTCATCCACTCCTTGATTTGAACCTCGTCAATTTCGGGGTGGAACTGAGTCCCAACGTTTCTACCGAGGGCAAAGATTTGCACGGCGGCATCAGTTTCGGCCCACACTTCCGCCTCTGCGGGAAGTTCGCAGCGATCGAAGTGATACTCGAACCAAGGACCATTTGAAAGCCCGATGCCAGGCTTGACGGTAATTTCGGTCCAGCCAATTTCAGGGGTTGGTGCTTTGGCAACGGTGCCGCCGAAATACCGGCAGAGGGCCTGTCCGCCAAAGCAGATACCCAAAATAGGAATTCCCCGGGTGTTGGCTTCATCAATTACTTGCAGCTCGCGACCAAACCAGGCCTCTTCCACAATTGGGTCGTAAACGGCATGCTTGGAGCCAAGAATCGTTAGGACGTCGTAACCGTCGAGTGAAGGAGTTTCGTGCTCGGCGCTCATCATGACGAGATCTACGTCGTAGCCACGCTTAGCGAAGGCTTCACCCACTAGGCCGGGGGTGTCTTCAAGGTGGTGACGGATAACTAAAACGCGAGGCATGACGTTAAGCCTACCTACCCGTTGGGCAAATCCCAACCCATCGACTGAGCGATCTCCTTGCAGGTGGGACAAAGTGGATACTTCTTGGGGTCACGGCCGGGAACCCAGACCTTGCCGCACAACGCCTTTACCGGCGTGGAATTGATGATCCCACCAACCACTGAGTTATCCACCGGAACAAACTCCCCGCCCTCTGGGGTGTATCCCTCGAGAACAATGTGGGTAAAGCGCTCGTGGTTCCCGTCATCGACTTGGGGAATGGATTCAACAATTAGTTCTGTATCGAGTTGACTCATGGATGCCACGATAGCCCCCTAGGGTTGGAAGGGTGAAAAAGCGAGCTCCCCGCAAACAGAAACCTCGCCCACCTCGCTCGGGGCGCTCGAGCGGTCACGTCAATATTGACGGGAGCCCCAAGAAGGCTTACCGAAACCTCGCCGAGGCGACGAGCGCTGCCAATTTCTCCTTAATTGAGAACCGGGTTGAGCTGACCTCCTACCAGTGCGACATCTGCCACAAGTGGCATAACGGCAAGCCTTTCGGTGGCGAGCAATTTAGTTAATTAGCCTCTTTGGCTAAGGTAGTGGTGACGAAAGGTAGTCCCATGGCGGTACAGGCATACATCTTGATCCAATCAGAAATCGGTTCAGCCGAAGCAGTTGTTCACGCAACTCGTTTGGTTCCCGGCGTCCTCGAGGCGTACGAAGTCACTGGTCCCTACGACGTCATTGTGCGTTGCGAAGCCGGTTCAGTCGACGACTTGGGCAAGTTCATTGTCGGCGCAGTTCAGAAGGTGCCCGGTATCACCCGCACCCTCACCTGCCCCGTTGTCAACGTCTAAGAATTAGTCCCACCAGAGGTCGTGGCCGAGGACACCCTTGGCTATGAGACCCATCTGAATCTGACTCGTACCTTCGACAATTGGTAACTGTCGGGCGTCACGGTAGAAGAGTTCCATAGGGTGATCTTCCATGTATCCGGCCGCACCCAACATCTGCAAGGTCATGCTCGAAACACGCACCGCCATTTCAGCGGCGTAGTACTTGCACATCGACAACAGTGGCACGAACTCCTTGCCGTATTGACCGTTGTCGGCCATCACGGCAGCACGGTAAGTCAGCAGACGAGCTGCTTCGATTTCCGTGGCGCACTTAGCTATCTCCCATTGAATGCCTTGAAAGTCAGCAATGGTTTGGTTGAAGGCAGGACGATTCTTCGCGTACTCAACGGCGTACATCAACGCACCTTCGGCGAGACCAATACCGCGAGCCGCTACGACCGGACGCATAGCGTTCAGTGACTGCATGGCTAGCGAGAAACTGCCACCTATGACGTTCTCGGGACCAACCTTCACGTTGTCAAAGACAATGTCGGCGGTATCGATTCCGCGAACACCCATCTTGTGGTCCACGCGTGGTCGTGAGAGCCCAGGACTGTCACCGTCGACGATGAATCCAGTGATGTTCGAGTGCTGGCGGGAGGAGGGATCTCCAACTTTGGCGAAAACGGTGAACCAGTCCGCTTGGATGCCACCACTGATCCAGCTCTTAGTTCCATTCAAGATGTAGCCACCGGGGACGTCGGGGTCTGGCGTCGCACGAGTCTGCATACCCGCAACGTCAGATCCATTACCTGGCTCTGAAAGGCAGAATGCGGCGCGTTGCGTTCCGTTCGCGATTCCGGGCAAGTACTTCCGTTTTTGTTCTTCCGTTCCCGAAATCATGATTGGTCCCGTGGGGAGCCGAGTTAGAAGCAACATGAGGCCGAGGACGTTGGAGTACTTGGTGACCTCTTCGATTGCGAGCACCAGGCCCAAAATGCCGGCTCCTGAGCCGCCGTATTCCTCGGGGATACAAAGTCCCAGGAGATCCGCCTTGCGGAACTCTTGGAAGATGTCTTCGGGGTACTCGCCCGTCTTGTCAATCTCACGTGCGCGAGGCGCAATCTTCGTCTGGGCCAGCTGGCGAACCATTTGGCGGAGACCTTCTAATTCTTCTGAAAGCTC
>Ga0214207_1000168_pt1 | contig 21383 bp, 24 predicted proteins | sample TroBogEpilimnion_6_FD_153045 | JGI IMG/M metagenome (GOLD analysis project Ga0214207, IMG submission 153045) | Freshwater microbial communities from Trout Bog Lake, WI - 13JUL2009 epilimnion | ecosystem: Environmental > Aquatic > Freshwater > Lake > Epilimnion/Euphotic zone | place: Trout Bog... | reverse complement strand
GTTTCTTCAGACAACTGACAATATCTTGAGGGTTGTAGCAAGGGATGTTCGTACTAAATCCTGTTCCAATTCCAATAGCACCATTAACAAGTACTAGTGGAATAATTGGAACATAATATTCTGGTTCAATTGTCATACCATCATCATCCAAATAGGTGAGAATGGGGAAATCTTCTTTTCTAAATATTTTATGTGTTATAGGGTTGATCTCGGTGTAAATGTAACGGGGACTTGAACTATCTTTTCCTCCCTTAATCCTAGTACCAAATTGACCATTTGGTTTCAAAAGATTGATATTATTTGACCCAACAAAATTTTGAGCAAGGCAAATAATAGTATTGTTCAGACTTTCTTCACCATGGTGATATGCTGAATTCTCACTTACATGAGCAGACAACTGTGCCACTTTGCATTCTTTCGTCCATGATTTCTTGAAACAACAATACATAATTTTCCTCTGAGATGGTTTTAATCCATCGCACATTGATGGAATTGATCTGAGGACATCATAATTTGAAAAGTGGATCAATTCCTTGTTGATAAATTCCCTGAATGGAATATTTGCATCCTTAAAATCCAGGATGTCTTGTCTATTGTACTGCATAAGCCATTCCTTTCGGTCATCACTACGCTTTTTATTGAAAGCGAGTTCAATTGATGACTCTGATATTTCTGGTTCATATTCGTATTTCAACATTCTGAGTGCTCTGAAATACTCACGTGCCTCATCACCATCAGATGTTCCTAATCCCTTGTAATATTTCAACTCCCATCCACTTTCGTGCCCATGTTCCTTTTTCCAATTCTCATAATCAACTAGGCTGAAAAATGATATAGTTTGGTTTCCTTTTCTGGCTTTAACGATTGGTGTAAGCATAGAGGTCAAGAAACCATCATGTTTGAAGAGCGATGGCCACAAACTTTGGAAAAGATTGAATAATAGACCTTTAATATGTGATCCATCCACATCTTGATCAGTGAGGATCATAATCCGCCCATACCTGAGATCATCAACATTTTTGTAATCTTTGTCACTTTCCAAACCAATAATTTTCTTTAGATTGGTGATTTCTTCATTGTCAATGATCTTTTTCAAGGGACAATCTTTGACATTCAGAAGTTTGCCTTTTAGAGGGAACACACCATATTTGTCTCTTCCAACTTCATCAATTCCAGACATCACCATAGTTCGGGCACTATCACCTTCTGTCAAAATCAATGTGCACAAATTGCTCTTGTTTGTACCAGCCCAATTCGCATCATCCAGTTTTGCCAATCCCCTGATAACACTTTTCTTTTTACCATCCGTTTTCTTCATGTTTTTATTCTCCATAAAGTTACCTATGTTTACAGCTTTTTCAATGATGCCAGATTTAAACATTTTTTCCACAAATTTGTCACTTATTTCAGGTTTGCTGCCAAATTTGGAATATGGGGTAGTCAATGTTTCCTTCGTCTGGCTATCAAAACTAGGATTTACGATTGTAGATTTCACAAAAATGAACAAATTATCTTTGAGATATTGTGGTTTGATGGCAATGTCTTTTTTCTTCTTTGTAGCCATCTCTACAAGTTTCTTCACAATCTGATTTGATATATAATCAACATGCTTACCACCACGAATTGTCCAAATTCCATTCACAAAGGAAACTTGCTCGAATGTATTGCTGTCGCTCATTCCAGCTACGATCTCCCACCTGTCATCTATTCTTTCAAATATTCGAACATTTTCATTTTTATTTCCAAGATAAAGATCTACGTATTTCTCGAAATTTTTGTATTCCAGTTTGTTTCCATTCAAAAATACGTTAATATCGTTATCTGTAACTGCACAAGTGTCATATGTCCTTTTAACCAATAGTTGATACATTTCATTAGACAACCCTTTCATACCAAATTTTTCATAATCAGGAAGAAACCGAATTATTGTATATGGTTTTTTGGAACATGATTTAATTTCTGGAACAGTCTTGTTGCTCATATTGTCAGAAAATTCTTGTTTATAAAGTTTTTTTCTCTTCGCATCAACAGTTTCAACTGTGATATGCTTTGAAAATACATTACAAGCTTTGGATCCAATACCATTTTGTCCACCAATAACTCTCTCCTCTTTATCATCATAATTGGCTGATGTCAAAAGATGTCCAAAAATTAGTTCCGGAATATAAATACTGTGTTCAGGATGAAGCTCAATATCAATTCCATCACCATCATTATAGACTTCAATATATCCAGAATCTTTCTCAATTGATACCTTTATATTTTTCATGATATTGACGTTTGAAACATCTTTTTGCATCTTCAAGCGGACAGAGTGATCTATAGCGTTTACAAGAATTTCGTCAAATATTTTGTAAAATCCTGGTACAAAATGTAGTTCCCTTTTCGTCATGGAATTTTCTTTTTCATCATACACCCATGTAGTATATGTGTCATATTCTATGCTTCCAATGTACATGTTTGGACGTTTCAAAATATGTTCGCGATGATCCAGCTTCTGATATTTGTTTGCTAGACCAACCATTGTAAAGTGCTTAGATCAATAGAACAATAAATATTTAAATATGTTGATAATTCAAATTTTTTTCACAGCTCTTTTTACTTGTGTTGCTTTAAGAAGTTTTGTTTTAGATGCAACTTTTCGTACTTCACTAAATACCTTTTCAACAAGACCTTTAAAAATATTTTTAGTTTCATCTTTTTTTACTTTTGATAGTTTTGAAGGAGCTCCTCCTCCAAGTCTGAAATGTTTCAAAGCAGATTCGAAAACTTTGTCATCATGGAAACCTCCTACTTTGAATGTCTGCTCCAATGAAGGTCTTGCCATTGTATCTGTAACTACAGACATGGAATGGTTTGCCCCATCACTTGAGGTTGTAAAATTATTTGATGGGTTTGCAAAATAATCACCTACAAAACTTACTCTTCCACCGGACATACTTTTGTGCATGATTGTATCAAGCTCATTATTAAAGAGTTCCAATGCTTCAGGTTCAAACGACTCAAACCCATATCCACCAATTAATGTTTTAAATTGCTTTTCGTTGATGGGCATTTTTAATATTATAAAATATTTTTATAATGTAAAATGAGCTATCCCCTTTTCAAGGAATACAATAGTAGCCAAGCATCATTTCAAGATGAAGCATTGAAAGGAAATACAACAGGTAACCCTCTATCAGATGTATATTTTTCGAAAGAGAATGTAGAGGCATTACAAGATGGTATCCGTTTTCAAGTATATGCAAAAAGTGGAAATAGGCATGTCATTGATAGACAATCGGACACAGATTTAAAAATAATAATGCGGTCAGTATATACAGAATATTCAAGAAACTTGGACTTTGACATCTTGGGACAAATCAGAGAGTTAAACTCCAAAGTTTTGGATTATTGTGTAAATAGGATACTGGAAGAAATCAAGATGTACCTGTATTATCGTAGTGATATTTCACAATCCTATAATCCAATGCCTAGATCAGAGAACACTTCATCCGCTGGTTCTAAAACGTTATATCTAAAAGATTTCTAAGTGTTTATCTTTTTTCTATAGTTATATCAAATAATAATGGGAAAAAAAGGACTTACTGGTTTATGGACTTTGATCTTTAATATCGTATTGTTTCTGATTGCTCTAACAGCATTGTATTTAGTTAAGACACACCCCAATTACAAAATTGGTTTGATTGTCCTCGTATCCGGTCTTCTTTTGGTAAATATTCATTCTATAATCCGTTGGAGGTTAAAACAATCAAATTTGGCACAATTGCAACTCAATCAAACAAAAAACATTGTGCCACGATTGTGTCCTGATTATTGGAACAAAGTGTCTACACCTCAAAGTGTGGTTTGTAAAAATGAATTCGTAACACGAGACAATGACACACAAAAAGTATATCGTTTTGGTGGATCCAAAACACCAAGTGAATATAATTTATATACATTATCAAAACTGAACAACCAACAAAAGTGCTGGAATATACATAATGATAATGTGATGTGGGTTGACATGCAAATGCAATGTCAGGCAGCAGGTCAATAAAAAATGAAAATATATGAATATAAAAGCATGTATGAATTATTGAAACATGGATCTCGCAAAATACAAACCAAAGCAATTACGAGACTTTTTAGGGAATAGGTTACTTATTAAAACATTAAAAGAAGGAATTAGAAAAGTTCCTTGTCATGTACTTCTCATTGGTCCATCAGGTGGTGGGAAATCTACACTATGTGACCTACTTATTGACACATCTCGTGATATTTATGACGTTCTTAAAATTAATGGTGATGAATATGATGACTTGAAGAAATTGAAATCTTTAATAAATAATTTTGTTGCAAATAAGACGATAGAGTCATATTTTACTCAAAAGAAAAAACTGGTATTTATAGATGACCTTGATATTTTGTTGAGTTCTGAGAGAAATGCCGGAAGTTTCATAACAGCATTTGTTGAAGATGCCATAAAATCGGGGACAATGTCATTCATATTGACTTGTTCGAACAGTGAAGAAAAACGGCTTACAGAATTAAAGAAGAAAATCTCTTATCAGAGACTTATGCCACCTTCTTCTCAAGACGTTTTTGTATATATTAGTAATATTTTGGATGCTGAAGAATATGAATATGACCACACAAAGTTGTTGAAACTCATTGAAGTTTATAACAATAATGTGCGAAATATATTAAACAATTTACACAAACTTGACAATACATGTGATCAACTTGATGAAGAAAAGAAAAAGACATTGTTTTTTGATTCTACGGCATTTGATGTAATGCGCATACTTTTGAAGAAAAAACTTGGTTATACGGAAATTACGTTGGTTTCAGATAGTCATCTTGTCCCATTACTGTTGTATGAAAATTATTTGCCAGAATTGTTCAAAAACAAAGTCAAGCAAAGTAAAAAGGAATACATGGATATGATCATAAATATAACGAATGGCATGATAGAGGGAGAATGTATAGAGCAATATATGTATTTGAATACTGACTGGTCAATGTATGATTTGAGTACATATTTAAAATGCATACCAATTAATGCTTATGTAAATAGCATTGACAGTAAAAAGACTACTTTGTATGATAAATACATATTTACGCAACTTTTGACAAAATCAGCGCTGCGCTTCAACTATAGCAAAAAATTAAAAGAACTCAAGAGTAAATTAAATATAACTGAAACAGATAATGTATTCTATTACATGGATTGCTTGGCAAAAGAATGCGAAGTCAACATTGACAGTCACAAGAGCGGGAAAAAAAAATACTGTACTGAGTTGGGGATTGATTCTGAAAACATGGCTACGATTTGTCAATATTTTTCACAATTTTTGATAATGGATAAACCTACATTGGGTAAAATTAAAAAACTATGCTGATACTTTTTTTATTTCTTAATTATAATAAAACTATTCAGAATGAGTAGTCCTCTAACAATGCCATATGCATATAGTTCAACCCCACCAAGTACAAGCTCAAATTTACTTAACAAGTTCAAAAGTATGTTCCAAGGGACACCATATCCACTTATGATTGTTGTGGCTGTTATTGCCATCGTGGCAGTTGTAGTATTTGTTGTTATACGGATCAAAAAAGGTTCTTTGAAATCAGTAAATTTGTTAAACTCTCCGATAGTTAGTGCCAATCCCCTCAGTGGTGAGTTTAATGTATCACCTGGTGCAAAATTACCTGATTCATCAAATGGAAATGAATTTAGTATGTCATTATGGGTATTTATCGACAATGTAACCATTACTGATACACATAAAATAATAGCTTATCGTGGAAGTCAAGAAAGCTATAGTAATGGCAAGTTCTTTGTATACATGGATGCAAAGACAAATTCAATCTATGCTTCCGTTCGTACAAATGGTGCTTTGGAAGAGACATCAAGCACCAATGAGCCATCATTAAATGACATCAAGAACAACAAATATTTCTTACAATCCGTTATTGATTATGTCCCTCTTCAAAGATGGGTAAATATCACCTACACAATAAAAGATACGGTAATGAGTACATTTGTTGATGGTGATCTATATAGTGTTACATCTGTATACGAACTCCCTACAAATCCAAATGGATCGCGTCCAATTCCAGTGAAGCAAACTGGAGATGTAATGATTGCAGGAAAGGCAGGGAAGGAAGGATTTAATGGATACATAGGAAATGGTACATATTACAACTTTGCACTAACAGTTAAAGAGGCAAAGTTAATTTATAATAAAGGGCCATATACTGTATCTTGGTTAAGCTATATTGGTCTAGGAAATTTGGGTGTGAGGGCACCAATTTACAGGATCACTAGTGCTGACCTGAAATAAATTTAATTTATGAGTTCTTTTTATTTCGATATGAATTATTGCTACCACAAGTATAGGTATGATATCATTAATTCAATATCACTTATAGAAAATGTAAAACGTTAAACATTTTTCTGTTTGTAATATAATAACAATGAACAATAAGTTGTTTATTTTGCTTGAAGTTGTCATTGCATTATTGATTGTTATCATATTGAACAAAATTGCTGTTAAAATAATGACCAATGATGAAATCATTGAGGATCCAACAAGGAAAATGAAAACCGTTTTATTCAACGGCTGGGTTGAAACTAACGGATTTACAAACAAAAAATTTAACACGTTCAATCAATTTGCAACCAATTATCGCAAACTTCCACATTCAATGAATAAGTTGGGTGGTGCACAATTTACATATACCATGTGGATTAAACTTAACAATACCTCTGCAGAGAATGTTGCCAATAAGGTTCTTTTCCTCCAAGGTGATCCTAGTTTATACAACTTTACAGAAACAATTGGAAATACAACGAAGACTATTAATGATTTCCTTGTGAAATGCCCGGTTGTTAAATTTGGCAATGGTGTTGATGAGATAAATGTGGAATTCAATACAACCAAAGAAATTTCTGCCAGGGCATCCATATTACGAGTTCCAAATGCAGATGAAACAATTCGTCATAATATGGTGAGCCTTCTTCCAGGAAAATGGGCAATGTTAACATTTGTCTTTGAAGATGACAAACGATACAATGAATTCGAAGATGGTGTTATATTCCGATTTTATGTGAATGATATAATGTATAATACAAGTAGATTTACAGGCGCGCTTCGTTTAAATCAAGGTGATTTGAACATATTACCTAATGGCGGGATCTTAGATGGTTATCTTGCTGATCTTACATATTACAACTATGCTTTTAATGTAGAAGATGTGAGAAATGTTTTTGCAAAAGGTTTTAATAATAATCGCTATAATGAAATGGACAATGATCCAAGTTTCAATGAACCTTTATACCTCACACAATACAACAAGCTAGAGATAAATAATTTATAATTATACAATTTTTCATTTTCTATTATGTTTTTCCTTGTCAAAAATATATATATATATCAAGTAAATAAATGAATATTTCACTTATTATTGTTCTGGTATTTTTGATTATAACGAATTATTATTATATTGATCAATTTACCAAAATGTATCAAGATATCAAGAGTATAAAAAAAACGCTGGTTGATGAAAAAAAGAAATAAACATATAATAAATAATGTTAAGCTTTTTAGGTTTGAGTGCTCAATCACCTGATGATAAAAAGTTGGGGGATTTGAAAGATGATAAAAATATTGGTGAGCAGTTGCATGAATTGAAGGGCAAAGTTGAAAAGACAATGACGAAAAACAAATCAGAATTGCAAAAGTTTCGTGAGTTATCCAAGTTTAATGAACATATCACAAAAAGTTATACAGCCAACTTGAAAGTGATCATTGATATCAGTACATTACTCAAGGCCTACAATGAATTTTTTGACATGTTCAAAACTAAACTGGCAGAAATTGATGAAGAATTGGGTATCCCAATTTCGGGAGATGATTTTGATTATATGAAAAAACTGACGACCGAACAAATGGGGCAATTGGATGATTTATTCAAAACCGAGACAAATAACTTGAAAAAGTTATATAGTCGGTATGGAAAACAGAAAGAATACGATGATGTTGAAAACGCTGAAAAATTATTCAATGAAACAAAGGAGTCTGGGGAGATGACATACGCCAAGTTGAAACCAGAAGGTAATCTCCCATCAATTATTTCTGGGGGTGACAAAAAGAAAAGGACAAAAAATGGAAGCGATAAGAAAAAAATAAAAAATAAAAAATAAAAAATGAATTTGAATTGACTTAAATAAAAAGATTGCTTTAGAAACAATGAATAAATTACATAATGGTAGTGGAAAGTTGGAGTTGATTATAGGATGTATGTATAGTGGGAAATCATCAACATTGCTTACAAAGGAGAGACAGCACAGACTTCTTGGCAATACCATTCTTGCAGTAAATCATCAAAGTGATCGACGTTATGGTCAAGATGCCATTTCTTCTCATGATATGATTTCAACAGCTGCCACAAGTTTGTCACGATTGGGTGAGTTGTATCAGATGGAAACCTATTTGAAAGCTGATGTACTTTTAATAGAGGAAGCACAGTTTTTTGAAGATTTATATGAGTTTGTTGTGAATGCAGTAGAGAAGGATAACAAACATGTTATTGTAAGTGGCCTTGATGGCGATTATAACCGTGTTCCTTATATGCAAATAATAAGATTGATACCTTTTGCAGATATAGTGGAAAGGAAAAATGCACTATGTATAAAATGTAGAGATGGCACGATTGCCTCTTTCTCCAAACGATTGGTGGAATGTACAGATAGACATCTTGTCGGGGGAAATGACAAATATATACCTGTATGTAGATATCATTACCGTTCAGAATAGTATAAGTGAAAATATTTTGATTTAAGGAAAATGACTTAAGGTTATGTTGTTAATTTTATAAAATGAATATTGATGGTGATGTTGTAAAGAAGAAGCGTGGACGTAAGAAGAAAGTTGAAGTTGAAGCAGAACGAGAGCCGAGCGTTCAAGAAGAAATAAAGGAAAAACCCAAATCACGCCGCGGTCGTAAAACGAAAGCCGTTGTATCATATGCAACAAATAAGGAGGGCAATAATATGTCTGATGAAGAAAATATTATTGTCAAACTGAATGTACGTGGGACTCAAATTGAAGAAAAGGTTGAAAATGTGCCTACAATAGAAGAGTCGCCTAATGCATATCATGCGATAAACTCTTTTGAATCCACACCATTTTCACTTGATAAAGATTGTTGTAAAGATTGTTGTAAAGAGTGTAATAATGCTGATGACAATGAAAGTTGTACTCAAGGTAGTGTGGCAAAGGACCTACGAATAGTAGAATTGTTGAAAGATTTTGAAATGAAAAGTAAAGTTTCGGAGTGGCCTCAAAGTACATCCATAGCATGTTATTGGTGTTGTCACCAATTTACAAGTGTGCCTTTTGGAATACCTGTTAAATTTCAGAATGATAAATTTCATGTTTTTGGATGTTGTTGTTCACTAGAATGTGCGGCTGCATACAATTTTAATTCTAAAGAGAGCTCAGATGAGATTTGGGAACGATATAATTTGCTAAATTTACTATCACGTCGCTTGGGCTATAAACCAATCGTTCGCCCAGCGCCACCTCGTCTTTCTTTGAAGATGTTTGGTGGACATATGGATATAGAATCTTTCCGAGAGTATTTTGGTTCAACAAAGATTTTGAGTGTTAATTTCCCACCAATGATGACATTGACACAGCAAGTAGAAGAGATCAATGAATGTGATATAAGCAGTGAGTACCGGTATATTCCTATTGACCATGATAGAATAAACAAGTACAAAGAAAAATTAACACTCAAACGAAACAAGCCCCTTACAAACTACAAACATACATTAGACCACCTGATGAACTTAAAAATTAACTAGTTTCAATTTCCCATCAGGCATTCTTTGGAGCACACCAATATTATCGCCAATTGTTTCATCATTATTTTTTATATACACTTTGTTATCATCATCAACATAGTATATAACTTTTCCTATTTTCTTTTCCCGTACATTGATATTATCATCCTCTTCTTCTTCATGTACTTCTGTAACAAGATCATTTGTTTTTACTTCATCAGCTTCAGGTTTTTTATTAGCATCTTTGATAAGGTTTATTTGCTTTTTGAGATCCTCAATTGTAAGACGCAACTTTGTATTTTCATTTTCAATAGCAATTATTTTTGATACTTTGGTAAAATTTCTATGGTCATCTTCGAGTTTTTCTACTTGACTTTGAAGGCTTTTCTTATCGGCAACAAGATAATTGTTCATTATTTTTAAACCTTCATTCTCTGTTCGAAGGATACTCAATGCATTGGACAGGTCTTCTGTACTCTTCGTAAAGTCGTCTTGAACATGGGCTGTAATTTCGTCAAATTTTGAAATAAACATGTCCTTTGTAATGTTGATTAGATCAATAGAGTTCATGTAATTATGTTGGTCGTCCAAATCTTAAATACTTTTTGTAAATTCACAGAAATGTCTAATGATGAACGTACAGATCTGGAAATGATAATGAGGCAGACATCATGTTACAATGTAAAGTTTTTGAAAGAAAGATATAATAAATGTAACAATGATGTACTGGCTACAATCATAGATATTATGAATATACCAGAACCTGATAGAAAACAAGATATGTTACCTGAAACGAAGTTTTCCCAATTTCGAAATATTATAGCAGAAAAGGACAAGATATACACAAAAAGGATGGAAGAAAACGCACTTAAGCGTTAAATGTATTAATATAATTAACTAATAATACTAATAAAAATGTCATATGCACTAGAGGTACGAACCATGCAGAGCTCAGCTTTCAAAACACTTATTGAAGCCATTAAAGAACTTTTAACAGATACTTGTATAGAATTTGATGAAACAGGGATGAAAATTGTTGCCATGGATACAAGTCATATTGTTCTTGTACATCTGAAATTGGCTGCAGAAAAGTTTGAATATTATCATTGTGCTAACAAGATTGTTGTAGGGGTAAATATGTTGAATTTTCACAAATTAATTAAAACCGTAAATAGCAATGACACATTGACACTGTTTATTGACTCTGATGATATGAATCATATCGGTATTAAGATTGAAAGCAATCTTAAAAATAGTAAAACAACTTACAAACTAAATCTATTAGACCTTGATAATCCAAAAATTTCTGTGGATCCCGCTGAATTCAACTCAGTCATCACCCTTCCAAGCACTGATTTCCAAAAGATTTGCAGGGATATGAACAATATTGCTGACCAGGTTGAAATCAAGAATGTTGATAAACAACTGATATTTTCGTGTAAAGGAGATTTTTGTAATCAAGTAACAGTATTATCAGACCACGAAGGCGTCAATACTATAAGTAATAAAAAAGAAGGAGAAATTGTCCAAGGCATGTTTAGTTTGAAATATCTTGTATTGTTTACCAAATGTACCAATTTGTGCAACACTGTTGAGCTTTATCTTAAAAATGATTATCCACTAATTACTAAATGGTCTTGTGCTTCATTAGGTGATCTCAAACTATGTCTCTCACCAAGCATCAACAATTGAAAACAATTATTTTTTCTGTATATTTTCCATATTTTCCTTATAAATGATATCTCCATAAAAGTTATCTGGAATATTGAAAAATGCCTTGTCATTTAGGTCATTGGTTTTCAACCAAATCTTTACAATGCAAAAATACCTCTTTGGACTTGTTGAAATACCATTTACGTTCTCCCACATATTCTTGTGTGGTGATGCCAATATATTTTCTCCCAGTAGTTTCATACTCAGATTTTCCCAGTAACTCACCAAATTTTCTTTGAGAACTTTGATGGATATACACCCTCCATCGATATTATTCTCATCATCCCAACATGGAAAAATATGCTCTCGCATAATGAAAAACATTCCCCCTTTCAGTTTATCTTTAATCGTATTTTGCACATGCCAATATTCTTCCACAGTACTTACATTATGTAAATGAACATAACTTGAAAGATTCCAATTTTCATCATTGGGATCATGGAATCTATAACTCCATATATCATTTAGAAATATATCTCCATCTGAATTTGACATTGTATATCATTTGTTATTATCCTTTATATCAAAACAATAATGTCATTGAAATTGAATGTTATTTCCTCAATCGTATCATCTGTTATTGTTTTAATATAACAATCCATGAGTATTTTTTCGTCGTGATGTTTGTTCATCCAATATATGTCAGATAAATCTGAAACAGTAAGTTGATTGTTTTCAGAAAAAGACGATATATGTTCATTTACAAATTCTGTTATGTTTATTTTATCTGATACTGTTGCATGTAGATACTTCTTGTGCATTGGTGGGTTTTTCAAAAGATCAGTGATTTCATGTGAATCTGTAATTTTTTTCGCAAATATTCTATATTTATGTCCATTCCTGAAATACACAATTTCTGTAATCAAATGCGGATCTTCTATGGTAACAGCCATCCTTGTTAAAATGTCCTCCAACGACTTGTACATGTCGTGTACAGAATACATTAGAATATATTTCACAAATACCAACTTCAATAATGAATCAAAATGTGTATTGTTCAGTATCGTTTTTTTATCCATACTAAGTGTATTATAAATGTGAATTTCAGAAAAGGTGTCATCTAAAATGCATGTTTCAAACATTCTATAAATTTGATTCACGTTATTGTACGCAATACTCATCATGTCAAAAATTTGAAGAAATAAAGTAATTAATTGATTCGTTAAACTCATTTTTCAAGTTATATAAATATATTTTTATATGCCTTATTAAAAATGAAGAAATCTGAAATACAGGCACTAATTAAGAATCCTGAAACAGTCCTTAAGAAAATGAGTGAAGATGATATTGCAAATATTATTCAATTGGCAAATTTCCATTATTACAACTCTGACAAACCATTATTTTCAGATAATATTTTTGATATCATCAAGGACTTTTTACAAGAGAAAAATCCATATCATCCAATTCTCAAACATGTTGGTGCTGTGATAGAAAACGATGACAGAAAGGCAGTATTACCTTATTATATGGGAAGCATGGATAAGATAAAATCAGATGGAAATGTTATTCAAAAATGGAAGAAATCATATGTAGGTGATGTTGTAGTGAGTGACAAATTAGATGGAAACTCAGGACTGTTTTACTGGTACAAAGGCGAAGCTTTTCTGTATACAAGAGGAAATGGTAAAGAAGGACAAAATATTTCCCATCTTATTCCATTTATTAGAAATATACCTGACATGAGTGTATTCAAGGATGTCAAAGAATTTACAGTTAGAGGAGAATTGATTATTTCCAAAAGTGATTTTGACTCTGTCAAAAACTTGGGCGCTAACGCACGGAATATGGTTGCCGGACTGTTGAATGCAAAGATACCTAATCTAGAGATAGCAAAACTCACCCAATTTATTGCATATGAATTAATTATTCCACATCACGAACCCTCAAAACAATTTTCTTTGATGGATAGGATGGGATTCAAGGTTGCATTTACGTCACAATTGCAAATAGAAACTATTGATATCAACAAGTTATCCAATATACTGATGAATCGCAGGATGGAATCCGAATTCGAAATTGATGGAATTATTGTCGCCCATGATGCTATTCATAATAGAATAATTGGTGAGAATCCTAAACATGCATTCGCTTTCAAATCTATTGCAATGATGGATCGTGCTGAAGTTATAGTCAAAGGTATAGAGTGGAACATTAGTAAAGATGGATTTATGAAGCCAGTAATTTTGTTTGACCCAGTACAATTGAGTGGGGCAGCAGTCAGGAGAGCAACAGGTTTTAACGCAAAGTTCATAAGAGATAACCAGATTGGTGCAGGGGCACGATTAGTAGTTATGAGGTCTGGAGATGTCATCCCACATATTGTTGAAGTAGTGGAAAAAGCGACACCATCATTTCCTGATATGAACTACACTTGGAACGAAACCGGGGTTGATATTGTTGTTAATTTATCAAATGCCAAAGATGAACTGGGACTTAAGAATTTGGTGTTCTTTTTCTCAAAATTGAAAGTTGATGGATTGAGTGAAGGTAATCTCGCAAAATTTCAGAAAGCGGGTCTCGATTCAGTCGGGAAAATTGTGAAAGCTTCACGAAACGATTTGTTGAAAGTTGAGGGCTTTAAAGAGAAAATGGCTGATAAGATTTTGGGAAATATATCTGAACGGTTTAAAGAAGTTCATCCAATCACATTAATGGAAGGTAGCAATACGTTTGGAAGAGGTATTGGAGAAAAAAAATTAAAAATGATTGAAAAACAATATCCAGAAATAACAACAAACAAGAAATTTGCACCAAATGTCGAAGATTTGGTAACGATAGATGGGATTGAGAAGAAAACGGCCGAGTCTATAATCAAGGGACTACCAAAATATTGGGAATTTGCATCTTCAAACGATCTTATGAAATTTCATACCAAGAATGTTGCAGTAAAGGAAAACGAGCCAATGATAAGTAAAATATTCGAAGGCAAGGGATTCTTGTTTACAGGAGTGAGGAGTAAGCAAACCGAGGATTTTATCAAGGAAAGAGGTGGAGATATCAAATCATCAATGAGTAAAAAAGTCGACTTTTTAATTTGTAAAGACCCTTCAGCTTCAACATCGAAAGTTCGTGAAGCCAAGGAATTGGGTATTAAAATTATCTCTCTTGAAGAGTTTATGAAATATCACGAATTAAATTGAAAAAAAAATCTCACACAAAATCAAAATGACTTATCTGTTTATAATATCTTTGGTTGTCATTACATTTGTTTTTTTATTGATTGGGTCTTATAAATTGAAAGAGTCATTCTCACTATATGAACCAACAGACTTTGCACTTTATCAGGGGCATTCGCTTCCTGTTCAATCAGCCACGACAGGATACCATCCAATGTATGAAGACAAACTTCCAAGTGTAGATGGTACTCCTGGGGGAAAGCGTTCAATGTATATGTTTACTTACAATGAATGCAAACCTGAATGTTGTAAGTCATCTTCATATAGTTGTAGCCATGGATGTGTTTGTTTGACAAAAGAACAAGAGCATATGGTATCAAGCCGCGGTGGAAACAGCAACTACGATTCCTGTATCAAAAGGTACGAATAAAACTTCATTATACTTTGATTTTGATTCCCTTTGCAATTTCAAATATACGTTTTTTGTTTTTAGTATCACCACCATACTTATATGATGGTGGTATATAATCAACAATATATTTTGTGTGTTTTGCCAAAAATCCACTTTCAACTTTTATTTCTTTAATAAGAAACTTAGAACCTGGGGGAAGTAGATATTCATTTTCACGCTGATGTTTAGAGGTTTCACAAATTCTCAAAATTTTATATTGCATATCAGGTTGAAAATGTATTTCCATAAGACAACAAAAAGGAGCATCTTTTGGTGCTTTCATGAAACCTTTTGCAATCATTTCCAAGGATGATGTTGAAACAAATCCACTATCTTCTATAGTGTCTCCTTCTTTCATATTCATCATGCCATCAAAGAAAACACCTCTATATAAAACACCTATAAATTGTATAGGGGAGAGTTTTTCAAAGATCATGTTTATATTATTTATATGTTGACAGGCCTTGTCAGAGCTTTTATCACGTAGACACTTGTTTATAGATATAAAAGAAGACCCAGAGTATTGTCGTATAGATTCGACTTCTTCATTTGAAAATACATGACATTGAGATGCAAATAATACGTTTTGGCTCATTTTATTTTTCTGTAGGAAAATATGAGTGAAGATTAGATGATTACACTAAACAGATTTCTTACCAAAACTTGTCCCGGGAATATTTTGTCGCATCACGTACATATAATAAAAACAATAAAGAGACCTACAGAATATCTAACGGCACCATTGAAGAGAAACGAACAGAACAACATTAATGTTCTTGTTGTTTTTTCAAATGGTCTTGTTGCCAAACATGTGAAAGAAGCTTTGGGAGATTCTTATGAAATGGATGATATCCCGCTGTTTATCCCGCGAAGTATAGCAGATGTAATGCGTATTCCACTTGTCACTGTTCTAGATACACATTGTGATATTGAGACGAAAGAACAAGTGTGGAAACTTCATTATTATCAACCTCAAAACCCATCAACATCTGTATTTCGGCAACACATGTATAATCCCACAACATTTGATGAAAATGAAAATTAGTGCCCCAAGTATTTGACCATTTTCTGTACATCATTCATATATCCGCATTTTGTGAAAAATGATTTGGATTGATGAAGATCATATTCAACAAGTGTCGAAATAATAAAATGTTATGGCCACTTAACATTTTATTATTTTCCCATCTTTCCCTTTACAGGATATGGCAGAGCGACTCGTGAATAGCGCCAATCCTGTTATAGATCTTTTTGAGGGTCGGGCACGGGTTCTTTACGCGCCTATATTTTGTCACAACCTTCCTGGTGATGGGACCAAACTCAAACTCCATCATCATGCAATCGTAAAAACCCGCTTTCGTGTTGGCTTCTGCCGCATCAACTATCGCAAGTTCTGAAGGCGTCAGGAGGTGCATGTATTTGCACTTGTGCTTGGGCACAGCGAACTTTTTGAAGTCCGCAAGGCTCACGACCTGGCAGAGCGGAAAATCGCGCACCACAACTTTCCGTGTAATGTTGAGGGTTGGCAGGACGAAGAATTGAGTGTCATTCCCAATCTTGTCCTGGACCACTACATTGGCGAAATCCCCAGAAAAGCCCGCAAAAACTGCGCGAATCATTTTGGTATTGATTGCCTGAACTGTTTATATGATTTGAGAATTTATGAATCCTCCAATTTTTTTTTCATACGCTGACAATATAGAAAAATATTTCAACGTGTATAAATGCAGGGTTGGCAAAACATACGATTGAAAATTAGTGCCCCAAGTATTTGACCATTTTCTGTACATCATTAATATATCCACATTTTGTGAAAAATGATTTGGATTGATGAAGCACATATCCATAAATTTGCTGTATTTGAGAATTTACAGAAAGTGCATGCTGTTGCATACTATCCAGAAGAAACTTTCCAAAACCCTTGCGTATAGTATTGGTACATATCAAGTCAATACGAACTTCATTTGTAGCGAGTATCTCATAAACAATACCACCATAAGCATTATTATCAACGAGCAATATTCCAAAAAATAAATTTTCAACTCTTTGAACAATTTGTTCTTTTGCCATTTGAATAAAGAGTGTGCAAACAAAATGATTTTGTTGAAATAACATGGATCTTGCCAATTTTAAAAATGCATCATCAATTTCAGTTTTGACGATGTATGTTTTCATTATCTTTACATAAGGTTATAATTCTTATATGATATAATAGTGATGTCACGTTCTCTACTAGCACCCTATGTTCGGCAAATCCCTGTATCATTTTCAACAAGAACGTCAAAACCACCTAATAAGTGCAATAATATACAATATGTTGCTGATGAAAAACAAGTTCGTATCAATATTGAAGATGAAATCAATGCCATCAAAGTATATGAAAACTTGATAGAGTCAACAAAAAAAGTAATCATGTTTGTGAATAAAGCACGCAATTTTATAAATTAAAGCAATGTTACAAACATTTATTTTTATTATACATACATACTGTGGATTTTCTCCATGTCTGAATTCTTAGGTAATGTTACATATCTATTTACAACACTTTCTGTTATTTCAAAAGGAAATTCAACTTTTTCTTCTTCCATAATTAAATTTAAATTGATATTGCTCATGATGAGTTCGAGACCACGTCGCAAGTTGCGCACACCTTGCTCCTCTTCAACCTTATTATTTATGAGATATTTTACAGTGTCATCTTTCATGCAAATATTTTCTCTTTCAAATCCAAATTGCTTACAGAGATCTCGCATCAAATATTTTTGTGCTATTTTAACTTTGTCATCAGATTTGTAACCATCAATGCGAATACGGATCATTCTATCCTTCAAAATTGGATTGATGAGAGCCTCATTATTGTATGAAAATATTAATAAACATTGGGAAAGATCAATATCTACATCGGTGAAATATTTATCTTCGAATTTATCATTTTGTGTTGCATCAGTTAAATGAATAAGCAAATTGACAATTTCCTCACCTTTATAGGTCTGACTGATTTTATCCAATTCATCAAAGAATATGACTGGATTCATACAGTCGGCCTTCATTAGCAAGTCTGCAATTTTACCATGTGAACTACCTTCATATGTAAAATTGTGTCCTACAAAATGACTACTATCTTCTAACCCTCCCAAACTAATAAAACTAAAAGGTAAATCTAATGCCTTACTGATACCATGTTTCGCAAGTAATGTTTTTCCACACCCCGGTGGCGAACATATCCCAATAACATTTCCACATGAATTTGGATTGGAAATTCGTTGAGCTAGGAGTCTAATAATTTGATCTTTTGCCTCCTTGTGCCCATATACAGTCTCGTCCAAAATTGATTTAGTATTATGAATAAATTTCCTAATATCTCCGATACTTGATGTTTTCGTGACAGGTAATGGTTTGTATTTTCCAACAGGAAGTTTACAGAGAGCTTCAATCCAATTTATATTTTTATAATATTCTGAACTACTCCCATCCATTTCATACAAATATGACAATTTTTTTATACAGATAGCTTTGATTTTTTCATCAATATTAGAAAGTAAAATTTTGAAACGTATGGGAATATTGTCTTTGTTCATATCCTTGATAGCTTTTTCAAGCAGTGCTATATACTTTTTCTCATCATCTGATAATTTATTATAAAAGGATTTTTCATCAGGATCATAAAATTTGGCCTCTGGATTCTTAATGTCAGTTCCTGGAGGACGTTTTTTGGGCCCTCCTACTTTGCGACGTTTGCTTGTGGAAGTCTCAGTATTTTTCAAGAGTTCTTCAAGTGATGTTATGACAATATTTTTCAATTCTTTTTCATCGTTGTCACTCATTATATTATACCTCTAAATTAATATTGATTTTTTCTTAAATATAATTCATAGAAACCTACATAAGTCTTTATATTACACAGTGCCTAAATCTAACAAAAAAGTATTTAAAAAATTGAAACTGTATATAAAAACATTTCCTAAGGTTATATAAAAATGTCGTTGTACAAGGAATTAGCGTACGACCATGTTGTTGATACCGTCAAGGGGATTCAATTCTGTATCATGGGTCCCGAGGAAATTCAAAGACGTTCAGTAGCAGAAATCCTTACAACTGAGACATATGTTTGTACAGAGTCCGTGAAGAATGGATTGTTTGATCCACGCATGGGTGTGATTGACAATAATAAAGTCTGTAGCACTTGTGAGCAAAAAAACACATTTTGTCCAAATCATTTTGGTCATCTTGTTCTTGCAAAACCTGTATTTTACATCCAGTTTTTTGAATACGTAAGAAAGATTTTGCGTTGTATTTGTTGGAGATGCTCCCGCATTCTTCTTGATATGGATAGCCCCGAGGTACAAGCAATTATCACAAAAAAACATTCCAGGGCAAAGCGCTTTGAGCTGATTTACAAGCTATGCTCTAAAAACAAGAAAAAGGTGTGTGATGGGGAATGTGGTTGTGGCGCAAGGCGTCCCAAGATTTCAAAGGAAGGAATTCTAAAAATTGGTATGGAATGGCCTGATCTTTCAGCGGAGGAAGGAAAGAAACAGATTTTCTCAGCAGAGGATGTCCTTCGTATTCTAAAGCGCATCTCAGATACAGATATCGATATTCTAGGTTTCCACAAAAAGTTCAATCGACCAGAGTGGATGATTTGTACAGTACTCCCCGTTCCACCACCAGCCGTCCGTCCTTCTGTTCGCAATGACACCGGTCAGCGTATGGAGGATGACCTTACACATAAACTTTGTGATATTGTGAAAGCCAACAATGCCGTCAAGCAAAAACTTGAAAAGGGACACACAAAAGAGCAATTGGATGTTTATGTGACACTTCTTCAATATCACGTGGCAACATTGGTGGATAATCAAATTCCAGGTATGGGACCATCTGTACAGCGTACTGGACGCCCTCTTCGCAGTTTGTTTGAGAGACTGAAATCAAAGGAAGGCCGTATTCGTGGAAATCTTATGGGAAAGCGTGTAGATTTCTCTGCCCGTACTGTTATTACACCCGACCCGTGTATCAGTATTGATGAAATCGGTGTTCCTATCAAGATTGCAATGAATCTGACATTCCCTGATATTGTCAACCAATACAACATAGAGGAACTTACACAATATGTACGCAATGGGCCAGATGTTTATCCCGGTGCCAAGTATATCCGAAAGCAAAACCCTGCTCGTACAATGCGTCTTAAGAATATTGATACAAGCTCTATTGTACTGGAGATTGGAGATGTTGTGGATCGTCATATGAAGAATGGGGATTATGTCCTTTTCAATCGTCAACCATCTCTCCACAAGATGAGTATGCAAGGGCACAGGGTGAGAGTGATGCAATTTGATACTTTCCGGCTCAATTCATCAGTTTGCAAGAGCTTTAATGCAGATAAACATCAATGTCTGCTATAGATGATGCTTGCGAGGCATCACCTAGTGTGTATTGATACAGAAAATTCTTCATCATTACATGCGACACACTTCAATTGCGGGAAGTCCCTTATAATCCAAACTACCACTCTCACTTGGAAACTTGTGAGAGGACCACGGTTAATTGCCGTTCCCAAAGGTAACAATGTTTGGAATTGGGTAATCCGCAGCCAAGCCTCTAAGGGTTTATGACCTATGAGGAAGGTTCAGAGACTAAATAGGTGTGGGCAAGGTTGCTCCTTGCTTAAGATATAGCCCGGCCCATTGGGAAACCAGTGGGAGCCACCGTTTGATGGCGATGAGATGAATATACATCTTCCGCAGTCTCTCCAATCTCGCAATGAGTTGGTGAAACTAGCGGCTGTACCATATCAGATTTTGACTCCAAAGGACAGCAAACCCATTGTGTCCATCGTGCAGGATGTTGCACTTGGAGTTTACAGAATTTCAAAAAGTGTAGTATTTGTGTCAGAGAAACAACTATTCAACCTTATGGCAACCAATCAGAAATTTGTAGGTAATTTGCCAGCTCCTGCATTTGTACAAGACGACATCAAACGTTGGTCAGGACGTCAACTCCTTTCAACCATTCTTCCTCCCAACGTAAATTACAAGGGTGCCAATAAATCCTTTGATGAGAAAAAAGACAAAGATGATGAAAACTTTGTGATAATTGAAAATGGTGAAATCAAGCAAGGCCGTGTTGATACCAAGATTTATCAGGATCGTACCAAGGGTCTCATCCATTCCATCTACAACGAATATGGTCCAGAAGAGACAAGAGAATTCTTTGACAACACACAGAAACTAATTTGCAACTGGCTCGTCCTCAGTGGCTTTAG
>Ga0214207_1000167_pt1 | contig 21459 bp, 43 predicted proteins | sample TroBogEpilimnion_6_FD_153045 | JGI IMG/M metagenome (GOLD analysis project Ga0214207, IMG submission 153045) | Freshwater microbial communities from Trout Bog Lake, WI - 13JUL2009 epilimnion | ecosystem: Environmental > Aquatic > Freshwater > Lake > Epilimnion/Euphotic zone | place: Trout Bog... | reverse complement strand
ATCATCCTAGGGAAACTGCGTTCGTTGATGGCGAGTGGGACTTCGATGAGGTAGTAGAAAGATATAAATGTGATGACTGCCATAAGGAGTATAAGTCAACTGAGTTAAGCTACATTCAGGAGTACGAGGCAATACTTTGCAACGATTGCGAAGGCATCTATCAAGAACTAGAAGAGGAAGAAATAATTTATAATAATAAATATAATAAAAGATAAGCCATGACTTCAATAATAAAAGTAAACATTGTAGAGTTAGCATCCGAGTTGGCAGATTACGAACTAACCGAAATTTTGGAAGGTTGTATTAAAATAACAGAAGAGGATGATAATGAAATAAGGTATACTGATAAGGCTCAGGATATATTCAACGACCTATATGATAAGTATTATTCACTAATAGAAAACTGCAAAATAAATGAAGGTACTGATAGCCTGTGAGGAAAGCCAGGCGGTCACAAAAGCATTCAGAATAAAAGGGCATGAGGCATACTCATGTGACATAATAGATTGTAGCGGAGGCCACCCGGAGTGGCACATAAAAAGAGATGTGTTTGAAATCCTAGATGATGGGTGGGAGCTAATGGTAGCCCACCCCCCTTGTACTTATCTATCTGTTAGTGGAGCGAAACATATGTATAACAAAGATGGCTCAGTAAATGAGCTGCGATTAATAAATCAGACGGCTGCCCTAGATTTTGTCAGGAGGCTTATGGATGCTCCGATAGATAAGATAGCAATAGAAAACCCTATCTCGGTAATCTCTAGTAAGATAAGAAAGCCGGACCAAATAATCCAACCATATCAGTTCGGACACAAAGCTAGTAAGTCAACTTGTTTATGGTTAAAGAACCTGCCTAAGTTAATACCCACAATGATTGTGGAGAAGGGATAGTTCAGAGAATGGATAGGCAAAAATGGTAAATTAAAACGGCAACCTACATGGTACTATGAGGCTTTTATTCAAACTAAGACCGACCAAGAAAGAAGAACATTAAGAAGTAAAACATTTCAAGGCATAGCCGATGCTATGGCTAATCAATGGACAATTTAAAAAATAATAAAATGAAAAATATTATAGAAACAAAAGTAGATTACCTAGACATGGAAGTAAGAATAACTTACAAAGAAACAAGTAGGCCACCTATGCTAATGGTAGAAGAGTGCCATGGATTACACTATATTTCATCACCTGATGTGGATAGAGAGGTAGAAAAAGTAGAGCTTATGCTAGGAGATGATGTAGTAGATGTAACAGACACACTAAAAATAATTATCGAAAAAACATTTTTTTAATCAACAACTTATCCTAACTTTACAGAATGAAATCAGTATTATCAACAACAGGCGACCACGTATTCGTTCAACACATCTTATCCTATATAGTATCCGATGATACTACAATAGTATTTAAAGACATCCTAGGAACGTCTAGGAAATTCTCAGGGACAGAAGAACAGTTCCTTGCGTACTTCACCGCTTAAAATTAATTTTATGTATGTAGTATTAAAGAAAGAAACACACGACCTACCTATCTTAATTAGTACAAAGAATCTATCTTACAATGACTATATAATGGCAGACTATGTAGAGATATTCTCCGGAACTTTACACGAATGCCAAGATGTTATTGACACACTATTCGATGACATATTCTCTGATTAAAAATAAACACATGACCAATGTAATGTTAAAGATGTTAGCAGAATTTATATCTACTAACTATGACAGTCTTAAGAAAGACTACAACACTCTCTCCGCCCAGGAGAAAGCATCCTATCCTTCGGCTCTATTCTTTATAGCCGTATTCGATAGACTATTAACAGACCAACACAACAAACAAATTAAAGAAAATGAATCTAAAATCATTACTGCAAACGCTGATGCCATCCCTCCACTCTCATAGTTGGGAGTTTGTTAAAGAGTATAACAATCCCTCTAAAACTTATTGCCATCAACACCACAGATGTAGCTGCGGAGATGAGAAGCATGAGATGAGGTTTTGGAATAAGAAACCGGTTGTAAAAATTATTAGAAAGATTAATCATAAGTAACATGGAAAAACACACAGGCTTATCTAGCTTTGCCCATATGGCAGAGCCTGAACGAATGATATTTATTGCTCAGCTAAACCATTTAATGTGGTATAATGAAGGCTGCTTTGAAGAGGCTAAGAAATTAGTTGACGAATGGAAAACAAAGAACACTAAGACGGCAGTGTTCTATCCGAAAATAGAATCATAATCTTACTATCATAAATCTTTAATCATTTAAACAATCAACAATGAAAACAGCAAAAACAACAAAAGCAATCAAAGGAAAAACACCTGCACAACAATTATCTAAGCCAAAAGTAGGTAAAGAAATAGGCAGTAAGGGTGTTGAAAAGTCTCCTGTATTGAAGGCTAAGAAGAATGCATAAGGTAACGGGGGATTAATTTCCCCCTACTTTAAAATTTATTTTAGAATTACACATCATTTACACATATTTATACTATCTTTGTAAAAAATAACACATGAAAGAAAAACAATTACAGAGGTTACAAGCCGAAGTCATCGAAAACGTTACGCTTGCGTTAAGTAAATCATTTGAAGGTTTCCTTAAGGATGACACTATTGCCCTAATGAGTGAACTTATAGAGCATACTGTTATGGGTACGTTCTACGGTTTCGGAGTTCCTGCACACAATCATTTAGAAAAATAAAATCAAACACATGAAAAATCTATTAAAAGCACTAGCTGCTTTCGACAAACAATGCCCAGCAGTTAAGAAGGAAGCAGACAACCCCTTTTTTAAGTCAAAGTACGCTCAATTACATTCTATTCAGTCACACATTAAACCGTATCTAGAGAAGAGCGGGCTGCTTATTACACAGGCTAACACAATTAACGATGGTCTGCCTTATGTATGTACTACCTTGTATCATGTAGAGTCAGGAGAGTATATCCAATCAATTTTCCCAATAGTAGTATCTAAGAATACCGCTCAGGAGTATGGCTCAGCCGTTTCTTACGCTAAGAGATATTCCTTGTCAGGTATACTTAACCTTATCATTGAAGACGAAGATGATGATGGTAACGCAGCATCCCAGGCAGAACCGGATAATAAAGTTTGGTTGAACGAGAACACACCTGAGTTCACAAAGGTTAAAGATGCCCTATCTAATGGCTTTACAATGTCACAAGTTAGGCAGAAATACAATGTGAGTAAAAAAGTAGCAGACCTATTAACTAAATAATATGGAACACAAGCCTGATATGGTTGAAATATTTTCATCATCACTAATGTTAACCTGTGCAGTTATGTTAACAATAGTAGTGCTTTATTTAATTTCCAAAATAAAATTATGATAACATTAGATAGTTTAAAAGAAAGACCGTTAAGTTATAGTTCCTTAAAGGCTTTTGCAGTATCACCTAAGCATTATATTAATTACTTAAACAAGCCTAGAAAGCAGACACCCGAACTTTTATTCGGGCAGCTACTTCACTCTATGTTATTAGAGCCTACAAAGTTCAATGATGAGTATATAATAAGTAGGAAGTTTGACATGAGGAAGAAAGATGATAAAGCTGAGTATGATAAAATGGTTGAGGAATCTATTGGTAAGACTATTGTTCAGCAGGACTTACATGAGGAAGTATTCAACTTAGTAGAGTTAGTAAGGAGCAATAAAGACTTTAGAGACTTAATGTCTGCTAATCCTGTTGTAGAGACTAGAGAGTACAAAGAGATTTTTGGATTGCCTTTCGTTATAATTAAGGACATATCTATCGGTGACAGGACTATTGATATTAAGAGTGTTCAAAATGCCTCATTAGAGACTATTACAAAGGACTTCTTTAATTATCAATACTACTTACAGGCTGCAATTTACGGAGGAGATTTTAGCTTCTATATCGTTGAGAAGAACGAGCCTTATTATAACGGACTGTTGCCTATCTCTCAGAACTTTATTGACTATGGTAAGTCAACATTAGAAAGATTGTGTGTTGCTTTTAACTATGCGTTGGAGCATCCGGAATCTTTTGATATGGCTTATGAGTTTTGGGATAAGTTCAACGGCAATAAAAGAATAATAAATCTACCGCCATGGGTAAAATAAAAGACTTCTTTTGGTTGATTATAATTTATGCTATTTTAATAATTGAATTTTACATATGCTTTAAAAAATAATAGAATGGAATTACAGGAGATAAGACTTAGAACTATAAAAGATTTACTACACAGGGCACAAAAGCAATCTAAATTATTAGAGCAATTAGGAGAAGAGTTATACTTACAGGCGGGGCTTGTTGATGCCCCTCCTAAAGTATTAATGAACTCTAGTATAATACTTTCATTTGTTCAGAAAGAATGTAATGTTGATGTACTTAAAAAGACTAGGGCCAGGGATGTTATGTTTGCTAGAGAGTTAATAATATACCTACTTAAAAAATATACCTACCTACCTCTAATTAAGATAGCTGAGTATTCGGGTGTAGGTGACCATACAACGGCACTACATCATATAAAAAAGGTAAAGAACTTTATAGAAGTAGATGACAATTACAGAAGGAGAGTTGATGAAATAGACGAAAGATTAAAACTTTACAATGAAATTTATGAACAAGATAACAGTCTTCAAGGTATTCAGTGAGGTTGACCAACCTTCATACGTTTCATTAGATGCAGTTATTAATGGCATAAGAGATGGTAAATGTAAGAGTCAGATAGATAATATAAGGAGCTGCAAAGATGATGCAGAGATTAAGAAGTTGAAGATGCAGTTGCCTTGCGTTTTATTTGCCGGAGCCTTTGATATACCTATAACAAAGCAAAGAGATAATGGAACATTCTTTAAGAGCTTTAGAAACGACAACTCTCTTTCAATACATTCTAGGTTAGTACCTTTTGATGTAGATGATGTAGATGATGTAGATAGATTTAAAAAAGATATAATTCAGGATGAGTTTATCCATGCAGTATGGAAGTCTCCATCGGGTACAGGTGTACATGGATTAATTAAGATAGCTGACGGTAATAAGCATGAACAACATTACGCAGCCTTACTTAAGAGGTATCCAATGTTTGACCCTTCCGCTAGGAACCCATCTAGAGTTCTATTCTTTTCTTATGACCCTGAAATCTTAATAAAAGAAGACAGCAAGACTTTCTTTGAGGTACTTGAAGAGGAGAAGTTTGAAGGTATTAAGATGACTCAGATAACTACTGACTATAAAAAGTTAGACATAGCTGCTAAGATGATACGGTCCGCAGAGACGGGGATGAGGCATAATGCAGTTATAAAGTCTTCTTATCTTATAGGTGGTTACATTGCAGGTGGTATAGTGGAAGAGGCAATAGCCAGGGAGGTACTTAGGCACGAGGTATACAATAAGTTTGAAGGCAAGGATATAGAGGATGAGTTTAGGGCCATAGATGACGGAATAAGGCAGGGTCAGTATATGCCTATAAATGAGTTAGCAAGGTATCAGCAAGAGGTAATGGAGGAAGCAGGGATAATGGAGGAGGAGCTTAGCTTCTTATCTTCTAATCCTAATGATGAAGAGTTTATAAGGAGATACAAGGCCGGTCTTATACCGATGGGATTACCTTTTGGTTACAAAGACATGGATAAGTATTTGCTGCTTAAAGAAGGTGAGTTCTATGCTACACTATCTCATAGCCACACAGGTAAGACTACTGTAAACCTTTGGCTTATATTCTTGTCAGCTCTTAAGTATGATTGGGGATGGGTTATTTATACCGGAGAGAATAGGGTTGCATCTGTTAAGATGAAGATACTAGAGTTCTACATGGGTACTAAGATTAAAGAGTCTTATGAAGATAATCTTCAACAAGGTATCAAGTGGCTCAACGAAAGGTTCTTCTTTATTAACAATGAGAATATGCACGGATATAAAGACATCTTAAACTACACAGAGAAAGTATCTAAGTATCATTCTATCAAAGGAGTATTTATCGACCCTATCAACGCTCTTAAGACTACTGACAAGGCTTCTAAATATGACTATGAGATGGAGATGTACACAGATATGCTGCTCTTTACTAAGAGGTCTAACATTACATTGTTTATATCTATTCATACAAGGACACAATCACAGAGAGAAAGAGATAGCAATGGTAATCAGTTAATGCCTTATCCTGCTGACGCTGATGGAGGAGCAGTTCTTTATAACAAGGCTGACATCTTTATTACAATGAATAGAAATATACAAGACCCTGCAACGTGGATGATAACTGAACTGTATATTAATAAGATGAGGAACAAGGAGACAGGTGGTGATGTCACCCCTAGAAACCAGGCTATAAAGATAAAGATGAATAAGGGTTTAGAGTTTACAGATGAAGAGGGCCATCTGCCTATAACTAGAACTTATTTAAAGGCTGCTACTAAGATTATGTATCATGCTCCTACTGAGGATGATGCTCTAATGGAAATTGAATCAATACCTTTTTAATATGAAAATAGACTACAAGATACACGAAATTAAAAAAGATATATTCGCAGTAGTAGTCCCGGACACTTACGATAGGTGTATGCTATTCCTTAAGGCTCAGGAGTTTTATGAGTCTCCTGAGTTTAAGGGTAGGATATTTTCTATATGGGAGTTTGTTAAGTGGTACAGTAAAGGTGACTCATTTAATTACACTATTGATTGGGATGGATTTAATGTTCCTTTCAAGGTAGCTAAAAAATTAATAAATGAAACTGAGACAGCTTACGATGTTATATTTTGTAATATACTTAATGAAATTTTACTTACTTATAAAGTTAGTGATAAGTCTTATATAATGGGTATAGGTACGTTAAAAGGAGAAACCTTTGAGCATGAGTTATGTCATGCTTTATATTATACTAACAAAGATTATAAGAGGGATGCTAATAAGTTAATATCTCAGATAGATAAGAAGTTATATAGATACATTTGCTCTGAGCTTGAAATGATGGGATATGATAGTAAAGTCTTTAAAGATGAAGTACAGGCTTATTTAACAGTGAATCCTAATGATTTGTTTGTTTTCCCTAAAATAAGTAATATTTCTAAATCATTCAGAAAGAAATTATCTAAATATTTTTAACAAATAACCTATGAAATACATATTTAGAGGTAATGTCATTTTTCATTATGACCCTGATGCTCATTACGATAAAGTTATTCAACCTACAATAAAAGGTGCAATACCTGCATTTGATTTTTGTAATTTTATAGATGAAGATTATAAACTACTAGGTCAGTTCTTTACTACTGTGTATAAACACACACAAGGAGAGGATGTTGACTTAGATGATATAATAGTAAACTAAAAACAAATAACCTATGAAAACAGCAATGACAGAATTAATTGAAGATATAAATATTGAAAAAAAATTGGGTTATATAACTGAAAATTCTGCAAACAGAATACTTGATTATATAAACAATTTATACCTAGAAAGAGAAAAAGAGCAGATAATAAATGCACATACTAACGCTTATTTAATTGGGGAAGATGATATAAGTGTTGAGGATGCAAATGAAGCAAGTATAAAATACTACAACCAAACCTATAACCAAAACAAATAACCTATGAATGTATATCAAGAATCACTCGTTTGGATATATTTTTGGAGTGGAGCTGCATTAATATTTTTACTATTTTTTATGGTAACTGAAATTAAAATAAGAAAATCAAAAAACAAATAACCTATGCAAACAGTATTACAAGAATTGATTAGTGAATTAAAAAGCATTGAATCATGTGACCCTATTGTACAGGGTATAATAAAAAGAGCAGAATCTAAGCTTGAAAAAGAAAAAGAGCAGATAATAGAAGCAGGTAATAAATGTCAAATTTATAATGATGGGTTTGTATATGAAGATGGAGAAGATTACTACAACCAAATCTATAACCAAAACAAATAACCTATGAAGACGGCAATGCAAGAATTAATTGAAGATATAAATATTGAAAAAAAATTAGGTTATATTACCGAAAATGCTGCAAACAGAATACTTGATTATTTAAATAATTTATACCTTAAAGAAGAAAAAGAGCAGATAATAGATGCACATATTGAAGGTCAAAGAGTTTTTGATAAATATCAACATACTCAATGGACAAATGACCAAGCAGAACATTACTACAACCAAACCTATAACCAAAACAAATAATCTATGACGCCGAAAGAAAAAGCACAAGAATTAGTTGATGAGTTTAAGCAGCAATTATTAACTATAACACCTAATATAAATAGACCAATATATCAAGCTAAGAAATTTGCATTAATAGCAGTAGATGAGATATTGAAACTTGAAAACAAACATCTGCCATTTAACGGATATCATTTTGATGGCACAAATGTTACACGTATTCTATCATTTTGGAAAGAAGTTAAACAAGAAATAGAAAACCTATAATAAATAACTATGAAACAAGAAGAAAAAAAACCAGTAGAAATAACAAGGTTAGAAATAATAAACCATGCAAAGAATGATAAGCCTTTTGGTAGGTTATTAACTTTGTATAAGGAGTTAGGAGATTTTGAAGTATTAGAAATAGTGTATCAAGATGGGAAAAAGACTTTAAAGATATTTTTAGGGTAATATTATGAGCTGAATAATTTACTTATTTGGCTCACTTTGTTACAAGAATTATTACATTTTACCCTTACTTTATTACAAGAGTATATAATTTAGGTACAACAGGATATTATAATTTTGCGAAAGATAGTGAAAACTGCTACTTTTTGCAAACTTTTTATACGTTAAAAGATATAATGTGTCATAAAAGGGATAAATTATATCTTAATGCGTATAATAAGGGATATTATTTGAGCCGATAGTAGGTAAGTTAGTTAATGGAAACGACAAAAAAACCTACGATAAAAACCCAGATGGAACTAAATCATGTATGCAAGACTAAAAAACAATAAAAAATAAAACAATGGAAATAATATTTATTCTTTCGTTCCCTTTTATTTTCCTTTATTATGGCTCTTTAATACTAGATGCTTCAAATATGAAAGGATGTTCTTTACAATACAAAAAGATAAACTTTACTTTCTATTTGCTTATCCCTTTCTCTTGGTGGATAGTTACTTTAATTAAAACAATAATAAATATTTATGATAAATAACAATGAATTACGAATAGGTAACTTGGTATTAGCACCTTTAGCAAATTTTAGCAAAACTTAGCAAATTTCAGCAAAACTTAATAAATCATATTATGACAAGAGAAGAATATATTCAATACAGAAGTACCGGAAGATTTGATGGTTCATTCATATATAGCTGCTATAAAGATGAGGGACATAAAGATTACAATTTTACCGAGTTTATGTACTTGTTAGAGCTTAAGTTGTTTAAAGAAGGAAAGTCTAAGGAAGGGCTTGTAAATCACTTAGTGAAGCTATATGATTCTAAGTATGAGCTTAAGATGTTGTTTGATAAAAATAATTTAATAAAAATTTGGTAGAAGTTTGGTAGTATAAAATATGTTCGTATATTTGTCATGCAATTCCGATGAAGTAGTACAAGTACATTATCGGGCTTTGTTAAAGAACTAATGCAAATTAGCCCTCTAATCAGCCCATCAACTTGTACTTGGTGGGTTTTTTATTTGGAAGATAGTCAAAAGCAATATGGCTATTCGCAGGTTGAAAAAGACATAGTCTTTCTAGGCCTAGGGCATAAAGGACAACAATCCTGATATTAACCTTTTAAATGACTGGATATGGGGAAACTTCGTAATCCAGTCAGCCTCACTTGACGCATCTCATTATCTCATTTGGTAGTTTGGTAAGGGAGTAAGTTTATCTCTACCGGGGAGGGGAGGTAAACTTTACTTTTTCCTTACCTACTTTCTACAAACTCTTAAACTCTTTGGTAATTAAATTTAAAAATATACTTAATAATAGTTAATTATGTTAAATAATAATTTTAGAATAGCATTATATGACTTATCTTTACCACTTGAAGAAAGGTTAGAAAAAGCAGTAGTATATGAATCAATTAAGTTTGCTGCTGCTAGGTTAGGTCTTACAGAGAATAAAATAAGAACTTCAATTAATAGTAAAAGAAAATTATACATAGAAAGATTAGACAAGACATTTGCAGTTAGACACATTCAATAAAACTTTATGAGAAAAATAATACAAGCAGCTTTTGTTACTCTAGCAATAGGTATAATTACAGCAGCTATATTGAAAATCTTATACTTTATATTATTTAAGTTATGAAAGTAAGTTTTGACTATGATTATACCCTATCTACTAAAGCAGTTCAAAATTATGCTAAGAAGCTAATAGATAAAGGTATTGATGTTATTATTGTTACTTCTAGATATGAAGATAAGTTAAAGCATTTATATCCTCATAGTGCTAGTAATGCAGACCTTTATAGTACTGCTAAGAAGTTAGGAATAAATAAAGAGAATATACACTTTACTAATCATAATTGGAAAGCTGATAAGTTAAAGGGATATAAAGCAGCTCTTCACTTTGATGACAACGCTACTGAGATTAGTTTATTACATGGTACAGGTATTAAGGGAGTTAATGTTACTAATCCTGGTTGGGAGAAAAAAGCTGATAAAATTTTAAATATATGACAACACCTATTCAAGACATAATAATTAAACTTCACTCTATGGATAAGGAAAGATTCATAGAATGGTTGTCTTTAAATATGACTGTACTTACAAAGAAAGAAAGAAACATGATAGTAAAGTCCCATGATGATGGATTCTATCAAGCAGTTAACCCGGCTATAGAATTTATAGATGGGGAAGATTATTACGATAAAAAATATTTAATGTAGAATGAATAAGATAATAGAAAATATAAATGCTATTATTATATTAACAATAATATTATCTATCATTAGTTTGATAATATATTTAGCAGAATATTTGCTTAGATTTATTTATAATGGACTAACTAACACTACTATCCACCAATGGGGTTTATGGGCCTTAGCAGCTCTAATAATAGGGTTTATTATATTAGTTTTAATATCTAGTAAACCTGATAAATCTTTAAGAAAAAAATAACATGAAAAAAATATTTGAAGAAGACGCACTACAAGAAAGATTTGAAAAAGCATTGGCTATGCACGAATCTGTTAGGAAGGTGATAGCTAATAAGGTTGATATGAGTAATCCTATGGCTGTACTTAATCAATTATCTGATATACAATCCGTACAGGCACTAGCAGCTCAATCTAAGGCTATGCTTACTTATCTTACTGAAAAGTTTACTCTTAGAAAACTTACTAAGTTAAATATGGAGAATATGGGAGCTATGGAAAAGAAGTCTGTACTTAGTTCTGAGATAGGAGATGTTAGCTTTTGGGATAATGTAAGTGAGCTGCTAATTAAAGAGATGCACTACCAAATAGATATACTTCGTTCGGCATTATCATACTGTAAACAAGAAATGAATAATTTAAATTAAAAACAACAATCATGGAAAAAAAGGCAAAAATTTACGCAGGTTCAGGTAAAAAACAAAATGACACCTGGTTTAAGGCATCTTTAAACTTTGAAGAACTTGTTAAGCACGTTCAAGAATTTAACGGTAAAAAGTTTGTAAAGGTTAACATCAATGTAGGTAAAGCAGACAAATATGGTAAAGATGTAAGTATTACTATTGATGATTGGAAACCTGCAAGTAATAATGCAGTAAATGCAGCTCCTGTGAATACTACACAAGTAAGTAATTCAGTAGATTCATTACCATTCTAACATGAAATACTCAAACTCATTCTATTACGATTTAGATTTTGCTGAATCAGCAGAGAAGTGGGTCAATGACTTGTTTACCGGAGGTCTTAAGGTTGAAGTAAAAAGCGACCGTATGGCCTCCAAAACAGGTAATATATTTATAGAAGTTTATTCTAGAGGTAAGGAGTCAGGTATATCAACAACTGAGGCTGCTTATTGGATTTATAGAATAGATGATAAAGATTTAGCTATTATAATATCTACTAAAAGATTAAAAGAATTAGTTAAATATTTTTACGGTAAGAATGGTTTTAAAAATGGTGGAGATAATGATACATCAAAAGGTGTATTGATACCTTTAAATTCAATGTTATGATAATTGAAATATATGGTTTAGAGTGTACCATTCCTGATACTCCTAAGATAAATAAAATAGCCAACCATAATCTTTCTGAAAAAAAACAGAAGTTTATAAAGACTAAAGTACCTGACTCTTTCTATGATATAGAATTTGATAACGAGGATATGCCTATATACTCTGATGAGCAGGTTGAATTTATTAAGGAAGAGTGGGAGCGTGTACAGAATGGTTATTGGTTTATGAACAACGGCTACCCTACATATATTACAGGTAATCATTACTACTACTTAAATTATTGGACACTAGAAAATGGAGACAATCCTCAGTATAGAGATGCTGATAGAAAGTGGTTTGTCTTCTATGATGAATGTTACAACGATAAAGATATACTAGGTATTGTAAGGGTTAAAAAGCGTCGTGAAGGTGCTACCTCTCAATCGTCTTGTATACTTACTAAGCTAGCATCAACAAATGAAAATACTCGTTGCGGTATCATATCTAAAACAGGTACGGATGCTCAGGATTTATTTCAAAACATGGTTGTATATGGGTTTAGGTCTCTACCTATATTTATTCAACCGAGGACCGATGGTACAGAAGACCCTAAAAAACGCTTGATATTTGTTAAACAAGCTAAGAGAAAATCTGCAAAGAACGGTCTATATAATAAGCGTGAAGGTTTAAATTCGTTTATAGAATGGAGAAACACTGCCATGAACTCATTTGACTCAGGTAGATGGAGTATTCTTTTAATAGATGAAGCGGGAAAATATGAAATGTCAATATCGGAATACTGGGGTATAGCTAAAAAGACTTTAACAGAAGGAGCTAACAAGGTTGGTTTTGGTCTAATGATTTCTACTGTGAACCCTCCTAATATGGGAGGACAAGAGTTCAAAGATATATGGGATGAATCAGACCAATCCAAATACGGTAGAAGAACACCTACTAGGCTTGTTAGGTATTTCTGTCCTGCTGACGAAGGTCTAGCCGGGTTTGTAGATGAATATGGTTTTAGTAAGAAACAAGAAGCTCAGCAATATATTCTAGAAGATAGGGCTAACTCTAAAAAAGAACAAGATGTTAGAGATTATCCTTTAAATGAGATGGAAGCTTTTAAGTTCTCTGATGAGGATTGCGAGTTTAACTTGGACCATATAGAAATGCAAGAAGCAGCTATTAAAAATAAACCCGTTCACCTAAGAAGAGGAAGGCTTTACTTTGATGGAGAAGATAAAGTACAGTTTGCTGATGACTCCTCAGGTAATTGGTTAATATATAAGCTGCCAAAGAAAGCAAATAACTTTATTATCAAAAACAATGTCATGTATCCTTTAAGTACCATGGAGTATGGTATAGGTGTTGACCCATTCAGAAGTAGTATGACATCAGGCAAGGGCTCTATGGGCTCTGCCTGGGTAGGAGAAAAGTATGACCTTACTAACCCTGAGGATACAGGACTACCTATAGCTCATTATTATGGAAGGCCAAAGATGAAGAAGTTATTTTGGAAAGAAATGTTGATGGCTGCTATGTTCTACGGAGTACCTTCAACTATAGAAATGGATGCAGGAGATGACTACTATGAATATTTTAAGGCTGATAATGACTTAAAGTTAAACTGTCTTCCCATGTTAGGTAAGAAACCTGACGCAGTCATAGACCCATTAAGAAAGACTAAGGTTAATCATCAACAAAGAGGTGTAGCTAGTGGTGATGCGTTTGCTCTTAACAAGCAGTTAGAGTATTGTATTAACTACATAGAACATCATTGTCAAAAAATTTATTTTCCTAACCTATTAGAAGAGTTAAAAAGATACAGACACTCTGATAGAACTGAGTTTGATACTGTTGTAAGCTTCCAAATTATGCTGCTTACTTTAACAGGTCAAGTAAAATCTCAGGCCATAGCTAAAAGAAAACAACCATTAATAGAAACTTTTTCTGTTAGTAATTTCGGAATGTAGTATATTTGTGAACTTGAAATAAACATACAATATGAGTAAAATTATAATCTCCGGCGCTGACGGAAGAAAAAAACTTACAAACGGTGTTAACATACTTGCAGATGCAGTTAAAGTTACACTCGGAGCTAAAGGAAGAAATGTAATCATAGATAAGACTTACGGCTCCCCACACATTACCAAAGATGGTGTTACAGTTGCTAGAGCTATTCAATTAGCTGACCCTATTGAAAATATGGGAGCTGCATTAGTTAAAGAAGTAGCTAATAATACTGTTGATGCTTCAGGTGATGGGACTACAACCGCTACTGTATTAACGCAGGCAATTATTAATGCAGGTATTAAAGCAGTAGAGTCAGGCTGTAATCCAATGGACCTTAAAAAAGGTATAGACAAGGCTACAGAAGCAGTAGTTGCTTACATTAAGAGTATATCTAAGTCTATTGATAATAATGACTTACTTAAGCAGATAGCTTCAATCTCCGCAAACAACGATAATTATATCGGTGACTTGATAGCCCAGGCGGTTAATAAAGTAGGTAGAGATGGATTGATTACTGTTGAAGAGTCTAGAGGTCATGAAACAACTATAAGTGTAGTTGAAGGTATGAAGATTGATAGAGGATATGTATCTCCTCACTTTGTTACAGACAATGCTAAGAATGAAGCAGTATTAGATAACCCACTTATTTTAATTTACGATAATAAGATTTCTGTAGCAAAAGAAATACTTCACATACTAGAGCAAGTAGCTCAACAGAATAGACCTTTATTAGTTATCTGTGAAGATTTAGATGGAGAAGCTCTAGCTACACTTGTTATCAATAAATTACAAGGTTCTTTAAAAGCTTGTGCAATTAAATGCCCTGACTTTGGAGACAACAGAAAATATACTATGGATGATATTGCTACACTTACAGGTGGTACTTATATCTCAGTTGAGAAAGGAATGAAATTAGAGACTGTAGATGTATCTATGTTAGGCTCTGCTGATAAGATTACTATAAGTAAAGACAACTGTATTGTAGTTGGAGGTAAAGGTGATAAAACATTAATAGAAAATAGATGCAATGAGATTAAGTCGCAAATTGAGGCTGCTGATAATGATTACGAAAAAGAAACTCTTAAGACTAGGCTTTCTAAATTAAACAATGGTGTAGCGGTCCTTAGCATAGGAGGTTTTACTGAGACAGAAATTAAAGAAAAGAAAGATAGAATTGACGATGCTCTTTGTGCTACTCGCTCAGCAGTAGAAGAAGGGTTTGTTGCCGGTGGTGGTGTTGCTTACTTATCTTCTATAAAAAATACTAAGGTTGTAGTTGGTAATGAAGATGAGAATAGAGGTGCTAATATTTTGTTTAATGCTCTTAAGATTCCATTCACTCAGATATTATCTAACGGTGGTATAGAAGCATCTTCTTACTTAGTTGAGATACTAAATGGTGAGTATGGTACAGGGTTTAATGTTAAGACTAACAAGATTGAAAATATGTTTGAGTCAGGTATTATAGACCCTACCAAAGTAGTTAGAGTGGCCCTAGAAAATGCTGCATCTATTGCTTCTATATTCTTAACAACAGAATGTGTAATTTCAGAAATTCCTAAAACACAAAATAATGAACGTTAAACCATTGTTAGACAAAGTTATAATTAAACCAATACCTGTGGAAACAAAAACTCCATGGGGAATAATCATCCCTGACAACGCTAAAGAAAAGCCTCAGACAGGTACAGTCTTAGCAGTAGGATATGGTAAGCCGGGTGAACCATTAACTGTTAAAGTAGGAGATACTGTGATGTACGGTAAGCAAGGAATAATTGATATAGTAGTAGATGATGAGCCTTATATAATGATGAAAGAGTCTGATATAATGGCTATAATATAGTTATGTTTGTTTTGATTTTATATTACCCCTATTTCTATAGGGGTTTTATTTTTTTAGTCCTTTCGTATTCATGTATTAATAAACCTATCTTGTCTACAAACTCTTCATTGTATTTAAGTTTGTTACTGTTAGCAGCATCTAATATCATATGCATGAGTTCGTGATATAAAGTTTGCTCTATATCTTTCTTCTTAAGTCTCTTGCCATCATAAGAGTTAGCTAGTGTAATAACCTTTTCATTGAAGTCAGCTTCACCTAGAAGGCCCTCAGCCTGGCAGTATTCATTATCAAACTCAACAGTTATTCTTTTGCCGTTTAATTTAAACTCTGTTGGAATGATAATCTTATTCATATTACTTTTCTTTAAGTATTATTTCATCTACCCTGTCTATTTCAAAAACTAACTTTTTTCCACCTCTTACACTACCTAACAATCTTTTAATCTCATCTTCTGTCTTATACACTTCATTTAACTTAGCTACTAACCACTCTTCTTGTTGTTCTTTACTCATCTTGTTAAAACTCTTAGGAATCTTCATGTTATTTCTTATTGTCTAGTTCTCTAATTGCTGCTTTAAGGTATAACGATTTATCTAAACTTTCTTCGTATGCGTGTTGAAGCCACTCTCTTAAGGTTAAATCTGTACGGTCCATATCCGTACCATATTTCTTTAACCCCCTTTCTTCTCTTTGCCTCATGTCATTTATTACACTTTCTTGCAGTTTGCTCATTATCTCGGTGTTGATGATAAAATATTTCTTTTCTCGTTTACGGTTAAATTAGACTTCCTTCTTCTTCCTACACCACCGCAATTATCACATCTTAATGATTCGTAAGAAGCTACGCTAGTCATATATAACTTACCTGTCTCTTTAAGCTCATTAGAGCCACAAGAAGGGCATCTTTCATGCTCGTCTAATATAAACAGTCCCATGTTAGGATGAGGCTTAATATAGGACCTTAATTTAAGATAATTATCTTCTAGGCTAGTTACATCACCAATGTTATATTCTTCCATTTTCTTAAGAGCTTCCACATCTCCTTTGTAACATTTATCCCATAATTCAAAACCACCTGTGTCTACTTTTCTAGCAGTACCTAAAGACATATTAATATACTCCTGTTTGTTAGAAGTAAAAGCTAGTGTTCTTTTAACTGCCTTAAGTGTATCTATAGATTGATAAGGTAAAACAGGCTTCATACCATGTAATAAGAATCTTGTATTTAATTTAGGTAAGTCAAACTTATCTCCGTTGTGAGTTATGACAATATCAGCCTCGTTTAACATACCCCAAACACCTTCCATTATTCTTTTATCATCCTTCTCTAGGGCTTCCTTACTTGTTAATCTACCTGAATAAACTTTGTCTTCAAACAACCATTTAGCAGCCCATGTAAAACAAAACCAATCATTTATTATTTGATGTATACCTACGTTCTGCTGCCATATGTTCCAAACAAAGGCCATCAGTGGAGCAGTCTCTATATCTAATATAAGAACCTTAGCTGATGTGTTTACTACCTTTGGTTTAGAGTTAGTAGTATCGTAATTTAATGGCTTTGGATGAGTAGCTAAATGTCTATTCTTATTGCCCCAAGCTGCTCTTTTTTTTGCTACTGCACCTCTACAACTGTGTAGATTTTTATATAGTCCAGGGTTTTCTTCAAATATCTTCTTAGCTAATGTGTACGTTTTCATTTCCTTAAATTGAGAACAATATTCCTCAACTATAAGATTCTTTGGTCTTGCCATGTGTTTATTTGAATTTGTTGATAGCTTGGTTGTACATCGAAATGAAGTCATTTATAAATCCTTCATCCGGTGTTGCTTTGTAACTTCCTATAACCCATTCTTTATAATATGCTAATGCCAAATCATGAGGTGTCTTAACATCTATGTTTGAATATGGATGAGACTTACCACCTATAAAAATACCTCTGTTTATTACGTTATGTTCTATAACATCTACAGAATCTTTAAATGAATTAAAACAAGCAAACCTTCTTTGTTTACCTGTCATGTTTTCTGCCTGTACGCAAGTAGCAACAATCTTAGGAGATACAAACTCATCAGACTTAGCTCCATCAGCTTGAAGGCCTATGTAGTTATTACATACTCCGTTGTTACCGTTACCTGATTCGTTTCTAAATAAAACATAACAAGCTCGTTTAACTTCTACTAGATAGTTAGTCTCATTAATATAAGAGATAACCTCTTCCATATCAACAGAGGTCTTCTTATATGGTATTTCTATTAGATTCGGATAAGCGTTACTTACACTCATATCTTTATTTTTGTTGCTATATATTTAATATAAAAATTAGCCAATAATCCTAAGGCTACTAAGATAAGCAAAATCCAAAACAACCACTTGAATTTTGTCAAGTTTTTTTGGTAATCCTGTAAAATAATTATATTTTGCAAAGATTTATTCTTATAGAAAGAAGTTGAATCCTCCTGGGTATGTAGCATCCTATTGTCTATAATATACTTTATAGTAGTGTCTCTAATAGTTTGTAACCTATTTATTACCTTTACTTTATACAAAGTATCTTTATGAGTAGTGGTATCTAATAATATATAATTAGTCTCCATAGTGTCAACTCTTAATACAGTGTTAGTAGTATTTACTATTTTAGTTATAGATGTGTCTATGGGATTTAAAGAGGCCCATTTCCTTCCTACTTGATTGAAAGCAGTTTCATTGGTTAAAACTTTTTGAACAGAATGATTGATTCCGCATGATAGTAATAATGCACAAACGAATAAGATTAATGTGTTTTTCATGTTTAGTTTGTTTAAGCAAAAAAGCCGTATTTTACTACAGCTCTTTTGTTTCAATAAATAATATTTATTATGCAGGTGTTGTTGGAGGTGTAACCGGAGCTGCAGGAGCAGAAGCCGGAGCCTTCAAAGCATTTAAAGAATCACTAATAAAAGATAATACTTTTACCACGTTTCCTATTACTGTAATATCTTTAACTGTAGGAATTGCACGAGCAATAACTTCATAGATACCAATAACGATACTAATTACCAAAGCTGCATTTGTTGTGATTGTTTCAATAGCTAACATAATTGTTGTTTTATTTTTTAAAATATTGAACTAGAACTTCTATAATGAATGATACAATGGCAGTTATTCCTAGTATAATAGCCCATGACCATCTTAATCTTTTAGCAATTTCATCGTGTTTTGCAACACGGTCTTCTAAATATTTAACATCATCTACTATACCGCCATTCTTTGTAATCTTATTACCTACCAATGCCTCAATAACTTGATTAAGCTTCTCGTCTATAGAGTCAATCTTGTCTTCTACTTCGTTTAATTTTGTCTCCATAGTTGAAAGCCGGCTTTCCATCAGCGTTATTTCAGTAGTGATGTCCATTTTATTTTTTTTCTTCTTTAGGTACTTGCGGTTGTAATTGGTCTACTAATTCTTTTTGAAACTTAGATAATGAATCACAAACTGGGTTAGCGTACTTAGAAGGAGCATCTGAATTTTTAAGTAATTGTTTTGCTGCTTCAATAAGTTGTAGTTTTTCATTCCAAGTTTTAGCATCATACTTCACCGTTAATTCTTTTTCTGCAAAGGCGAATAGTAGGATACAACCTAATACCAATAGTCCTGTTTTTTTCATAGTTTGTTTTTTTTATTTTGTTGTTGGTGTTACGAATGTTACGTTAATTTGTTGACCTGTAAAGTAAAAAGGGTATGTGTTACTTCCGTTCCATCCTTGATAGTCTGCACCGCCAATAGTAGAATTACCATCTATATGAGTTGCTCCTGTAGAATCCACTAATGCCCAATAAAGGGTGCAAGTAGTCTTTAAGTTATCAAAAATTGACCTTACCCCCAAATAAGTACAAGGGATAGTATCAGAGTATTTAGCCATTACAGGTACTATAGGGCATACTGCAATACCAAAATGTTTGGTAGTATCTATTACTTGACTTTTTGATTGAAAGGCGATTGCTAATAAGGCAATTACTAATAATTTTTTCATAATTTTATTATTCTTTGACAAATTTAATGTTTTTTATTTAATTTTTTATCTGTTTTTTAAATTAACAGGTTTAATAAGCTATATTACTATAAAATGCCACTCCTATTGTTACGGCATTACCTGATGTTTTTTGTATGACAGTATTTCCGTTGTAACTTAAAGTGTAAGCACCCGGCATATTGTTTGCTATTTGAATAAATCCATTGTTTGGGTCAGCTAACCAAACGCCACTACCGCCATTTGTATTATCTCTTATTACTATTAATCCACTATAAGCACCACTTTTTAATGTATAATTTGTATTTAGTGCTGATATTGAAACACTTACTCCTGTGGTAAAAGTTCCTGTTGCACTCCAAATATTGCCGTTTGCTTGCAAAATACCTGCTGAACTACTTTTATCTGTACTTGTTCCTATTAATACATCGCCTCCATTAGTAAATCTTACTACTTCTGTTCCTGCATTATTACTAAAAACACCATCAGGTGTAGCTGAATTAGTAGCTCCAAAATAATAAGCACCTTGACCATCAAGATAAGAAACTCTTACGGAATAAGTTTCACTATTAGCTGAAAAACTAGACCTTCCCCCAACAACAGTTAATTTACTTGCAGGACTTGTAGTACCTATTCCTACGTTACCTCCTAAAGGATTTAATAAAATTGAATAAGCAGTTCCACTTCCATTACTTGCTTGAATCCAAGCGTTGTATGGAGAACCTGCTAATGCACCCATATTTAATCTCACACCTACATTACCTACTAAACTTAAACCACTACCTGCATCACTTGATAGAGAAGGGTTTGTTGAAGTATAGGAAGATATAAGCGTATTCGCCGTTACACTACTTGAGAATGTAGCTGCTCCTGATATTAAACTTGTCCCATTAACCTGTAGTTTATACCCTGCATCTGATTGGGTATTTATCAAAAAGTTTCCAGAGCTTGTAAGTCTTGCCTTTTCAGTAGAAGTATTAGAATATCCTAATAATAAGTTATTAGCACTATTCCACGTTATTGCAAAATCTCCTGCTACTGCTCCTGTAATATAGTTATTAGACTGAGTAGCCATCCCATATAAAGCTGAGTATGTGGGGGATGCTATGTTATCTGCAAATCTTATTGAAGGTCCTGTTCCTGTAACTGCCATTTGATTATCCGCACTTGCACTATAAACCACAAATCGCCTTCCACCATTAGTTGTAGTGTTAATCATAAACCCTGTACCATCATCATAAGCTGTACTTGTATTAACAGTATTTGTTCCTGTCCATTTAGTTATATAGTTAGTAGTTCCTGTTCCGGTTACAGGATTAGTTAAAGCGTTTTGCTTTCCGTTAAATGTGTTCCAATCTGTAGAACTTAAATAACCATTACTACTTGTAGTTGCTTGTGAAATAGAAATAGCCGGAGTAGTACCACCCGAAGATGAAATAGGAGAAGTCCCTGTTACGCTTGTAACATAAGTTCCTGCTGCCTGATATTGTGGAATATTTAAAACCCCTGTACTTGTAGTATAGGTAGCT